>TARA_B110000027_G_C16122311_1_pt1 | contig 12270 bp, 13 predicted proteins | sample TARA_B110000027 | Tara Oceans TARA_B110000027 (sample SAMEA4397101) | marine metagenome | biome: Polar Biome; feature: [SRF] surface water layer (ENVO:00010504); material: water (ENVO:00002006), including particulate matter (ENVO:01000060) such as... | depth 5 m
AATAAAGGTGATAAAGAAATCAGAAAAATATCAAATTTGATAATGATGCAAAAAAATAAATTGGCTTTGATTCCTTTCTCCTCATCTTTTATAATTTCTGCCAAAAAGATTTGAGTTTCATACCTAGTGTTTAAATAGTTGGTAAAATATTTTTATTAGGATCTATGATTTAAAAAATACATCTTTATCATTTAAAGTATGATTAATTTTTTTCTAAAATTTCTAACGTAACAACCAATATCAACTATAGTTAGTTTATGATTTTTTTAAATTTTAAATTAATTTTTCTGAAAACTTCTCAATACTATTAGAAAAAAAGTTATATGAACTTTATAAAAAGTTCATCATCTGCTATCTATAGGTTAAAATTTTTTGGATTCCACTTCTTTTCTCTTAAATCACTATAAAGACCTAGCTGAATTCTTGGATTTTTTAAATCTCGTAAAGGTGTGCCTTTATGAATACCATTTGTATTTACTATTATTAAAGTTCCTGCTCTTCCAGTACAATCTCTGACTTTTAAATTGTGCACTTTAAGTATTTCTTTGATTTCTGAATTTTTATAAAAACCATATCTACCGTCTTTTTTATTAATAAATAAATCTTCTTCCATGGCATTTTTGTTAATCTTATGACTTTTTGGGATATATTTTAATGGAGAGTTTTTTTTACCTACATCTGTCAGCAGTAAAAAAAATTTTAATCTTATTTTCCAATCATCAAAATGAAATTTATCTGAAGTAAATTGAAGTTTGCTTAATGGACGATTTATTTTTTGTCTAATTTCAACCATATCTTGATAGAAAGATACATTTTTTGAAACATAATACTTTGAAAAATTTCTTATTAATTTTGAATTGTAAAATAATTTAGAGGCTGGTGATACCTTTGAAATATTATAGAGTCTGAATAACCCCTCATGGGTATTCCTGTAATACTTAAATTTTTTATTTGGTTTTTTTATTAAACTACGCAATAGGGGTTTGACCTCAGTTGAAATTTTTTTTATTTGATTTTTTGGTAAAAAATTAGTTATAAAAGAAACGCCTTGCTCATTAAGATCATTTAAAACTTTTTTAAATTCAGGATTTTCATTTTTTTTGTAAAAAAACCTGTTTAAATATGCTTTAGTATAATAAATTTTTTTTTTAATATGAAACAAAAATTTTCTCATATTATATTCTAGAAAAAACAATATTGTGAATATTGCTATTTTTAATAACATTTATTTTTTTATAATTTGAAAATTCTTTTAATAAAATTTTAACACATTTTTGATGCTCTTTAAAATTGGGATTTATTTCAATTAAAATTGATTTTAATGCTTTAGATTTAATTGTTTTTTTTAAACCTTTTAAAACATTTAATTCATTACCATCAACATCAATTTTAATAAAATTAGGTATAAATTTTATTTTTTTCAAAAAATCATCTAGAACTACAGCATATGATCCTGATTTAAATTTAATATCAAAACTTCTTCCCTCATCATTTATGTTTCTATCAAATGTGGTGTGTGCGCCACCGAATTTAAGTTCTTTAGAATGATATAGATAAGAAGGACCACTTTTATCATTAGCACAAATTGGATATGCGGATATCAAATTTTGAAATTTATTGTCAAATATGTTTAGATTTAATAAGGCAAAATTTAATGATTGAGGTTCAATAGAAATGCATTTGCAATGTTTATGTGCCGCATAAAGAGAATAAACCCCTATGTTGGCGCCAATGTCTAAAAATCTAGAATTTTTAGGGAATTTAGATATCCAATTAACAGTATCAGGTTCATGGGAATAAAATTTTTTTGCTCTTACTTTTGGAATATCACCTATATCTCTTATGCTAAAAATTCTATTACCCTTTTTATCTTTAACTATTTTTTTTTGATTTAAAATTTTATTATCTAATTTATGTAATTTATTTCTCATTTTTTTTTCATTAATAAACAAAAACCATATTTGTTATCCAGTGCAAAGCTTGGTAATTTAAATATATCAAATTTTATATTATTCCTTTTGCAATATTTGCTAAAAAAATCTTTACTATAAAAACGTAAAGGAGTTTTTTTATATAACTTTTTATAATCGATAATTTTCATTTTTTTTCTCTTAGAAACACTTGATATATATTCATTTTTGAGTTTTATATTTTTAATATCATATATAAATAATTTATCTGAAGTAATTCTGTATAACTCTTTTAAGACATTTTTACAGTAATCATTGCTATAAAAATACTGTGCAACAGAATTTACAACAACAATATCTACACTTTGATCTTTAATTTTTTTTAAATTTTTAATTGATGAAAAATCAATTTTAATAAATTTAGTATTAGAGATGAATTTTTTTTGAAAATTAAGATAATTTTGTGAGATTTCAAGACTATAGCATTCTCTTAAATCATATTTTTTTATTAAATAATATAAAATTCCTCCATTACCTGATCCAAAATCACATAATGAATTTCTCTTTTTTAATTCAATTTTTTTAGAAATAAAATTCATTAATTTTAAATATTTTTGAAAAGTAAATATGTGATAAACCTCATTTGTAAGATTAAATGAAATTTTCTTAAAGTTGAGTTTTTTTAATTTTTGTAAATTAATGTCTTTAATATATATTTTTTTTTTTTCAAAAATATGATTCCATTTATTATTCATAGTCAGTTATTATATCCCCTATAAGTATCTGTTTTTTTTGATATTCATCAATACTCTTAAATATATTTTTCTTTTTTGTAATTAAATTTATGATTTGTTTTTTGAAATTATTTTTTTTATTACAAAAATAAAGATAATTTAATAGAAACACATTACTTTTTTCATTAAAAAAATTTGTAATAATGCATGGTATCTTTAAGTCAGCTGACCATAACATTGTATCACTTTCATAACTAATAATGAATAAATTAGCTAAAATTATAATGTCAAATAATTTTTCATCAATAATCTTAAATTTAAAGTTTTTTTCTAACCAAATATAATCTTTTTTCTTTTGTTTGGGGTGTAAAGAGATAAGGCATGTAAATTTTTTAATCTTACTACTGTTATAAATCTCATTGGCCACTGCAAAGTTTCTTTTATAATGTTCTTCGAATGAAGTAATATTATGCTCGTACCAAGTCATTGGTTGAAAAATTAACAATTTTTCATTACTTTTAATTTTATATTTTTTATAAAATTTTTTTTTAATATTAATAATTTCAAGTAAATCTGTTTTAAAATTTTTTATTTTTATATTTTTTATTAATTTATTTTTAATGCCTTGCTTAATGTAATATTCTTTACTTGCATCACTTTGAAAAAGTATTGCATCAACAGTTGTTCCGGAGATCCATGGATTTATGGGGTATAAATTAAAAAAATTATAAAGTTTAAGAATATTTTTTTTATAAAAGTAAACATATCTATTCTTGAATTTAACAGAAATATTTTTCCTACTAATAATTTTTTTTTTAGAGGAAAATTTTTCAAAATTTTTTAACCTATTTTGTAAAACAAATTTTTTACCAGAGAAAATTCCAGACGGTATTAAGACAACCTTAATTCCAATTTCTTTTGATATTTTTATCAATGATAAAAGAATATCCGGACTTCTATCATCTGATACGATTAAGGTTTTAATGTTATTTTTTTTTAAAATATAAAATGAAAAAACATGATTTTTTAAAATTATGAAAAAATTTATTAAGTAAGAAAAAAATATATTTTGATCTAGACTCAAATTATTTGAAACCATGGTCTTAAAAATATAATATTTTGAATTTTTAATACCAATTTTTTTTTTTATAACTTCAATATGTTTTTTTTGACCAATAAAAACTAATTTTTTATTATTTCTTAAAATCTTTTTATATAAAGGGGAAAATTTATCATTTCTGAAATCTACAAACACTCCAATTGTCATGAAAATAATCTTTATATTTTATAAATTTTGTTCCATTCTTGTGCATGAAGTTCACCCTGAACTTGGCCGTCAGCATTACAAGTTTTGCAGGGATTATCACACCTTTTTCCCTGAAGAAGGTTGTTTCTATACTTATTCATTATTGAGCCATTCCAAATATCAAAAAAATGTTTTTGCATTAAATTTCCAATTGAAATCCTTCTTTGCCAATCTTGAGGACAAAGAAAAATATCACCATTCCAATCTATTAAAACAGAGTATGCAGTATAAAAACATTTTCTATTTTTATAATCTTTGACATCAGGTTGGTTTCCAGTACTAATAGTTCCAGCTCTATTTGTAAGTTTTACTCCATAATCAATCTTATCACTATACCATCTATCTCTTAGAATTACTAAATCATCACCGATAGCCGCATCTTTAATCATGTCTTTAAATTTACTTAATTGTTCCGGTCCATCATATAAACTTATAATAAGCCTTGAAGTTTTGCTGTTATAAATTTCTATTAATCGTTTTTTATTTAATGGATCGCCATTAGTAATTATTTCTACTGCACCAAGATCACTTAATTTAGAAATTGTATAGTTGATGTCTTTATAGAGCAATGGCTCACCATAACCGCATAAACAAAATGAACCCTGATAATTTATATCTTTTAAGTCATTATGCAGTTTATCAATTAACAACCTTTCCATTTTTTGATGAGTATTAGGGGCAACTTTATCGTCTGATTTTGGACAAAAAGAGCATACTCTATTACACACATCTATAAGACTCAATTCAATCCAGCTTGGTAATGGTACATTTTGATAAAATTGTAATTTATCTACAATTGGCTTTCTCCGAATAATATTTTTTTTTATAGTCTCTTTAGGATCTAATCCTATTGGTGGGTTATTGTGTCCTATTTCGCTCATAATAAATTACTTAAAATTTTGATTTTTAATCTCAGATTTTAATTCATCATACTCATGCATTTTTCTTTTCATGAAATCAAGTGTTAGTTTTGTTTTTGTTGAGATTCCTTCTGTAGTTAAAACATATAAATAATTTATTTTTTTTGGATTTTTATTGAAATTTTTTATTTTAATTAGACCTTTATGTCTTAATGCTATTAAACAATAATTTAGTTTACCTAAACTAAAACCCATTTTTACTGCTAATTCTCTTTGAGAAGCATCAGGATTTTTTTCAATCTTTCTTAACAGCTCAAATTGGTCTTCATTTTTTTTAATTTTATTCATGAAAAATTCTTATATCGTTCAATAAATGAACATTAAAGAAAAAAAGCAATAAAATGTTAACTAAATTTATGTGGTTTTTAGATAGTTTTAAAATATAAGAAATAAATGAACTACTTATTAAACGAAGGTTATGAAGAGAATATTAAAGTAGAAAAAGGTATTAAATCAAAAATATATATTGAAGGAAAGGCGTATGAGGATTTATCTTATTGTGCTGGAACATTGCTCCTAGGTCATAATTCTAATATTTATAAAAAAACGCTAAAAAAACTTTCAGCTAAAAACATCAGCAATTTTGCAATGCCAAATGTGTATGCAGAAAATTTATCAAATTTACTTTATAAAAAATTCAATAAATATTTTGAGAAATTTGTATTCTGCAATTCTGGCTCTGAGTCTGTAATGAAGGCGCTTAGAATAGCAAAAGCGGTTTCAAAAAAAGATCTTATTGTCTCTGTAACTGGTAGTTGGCATGGATCATTAGATCAATTTCTATTCTACCCGAATAAAATTTTAAACCCAAAAAATACATGTGATGGGATATCAAATTTTTATAAAAATAATTTAAGATTTATTCCATATAACGATATTGAAAATAGTAGAAAAATTTTAGAGAGAATAAAATCAAAAGTAGCTGCCATTATTGTTGAGCCAATACAAGCTTGTTTGCCACTGGAAAGTTCAAAAGAATACCTTTTTTATCTGCAAAAATATTGTGATAAAAATAATATAATATTAATCTTTGATGAAATGATTACAGGAATTAGAACGTATGAGGGTTCAGTTCATAAAAAATTTGGTTTATCTCCTTCTATTTCAACATTTGGAAAATGTATAGGTGGAGGTGCTCCGATTGGTGTGATTGCTTTAAGTAAAAAATTAATGACTAAAATTAACAAATTAAACAAGAAAGTTTATTTTGGTGGAACATTTTCTGGAAATTCATTATCAACATTTATTGGCTATGAAACATTAAATTATATTCATAAAAATAAATCTATAATTAAAAATTTAAATAAAAAATCTCAATATATTAAAAATGAAATAGATAATTTTATAGAAAAAAATAACATTAAAGTAAAACTATATTCATTTCAATCAATGTTAAGAATTGTTTTTACAAAACAAAAAATAAAAAACAGATATCAAAGAGATTTTTTTGAAAAAGATAAATTAAGCAATGTTTCAAAATTTAAAAAATATCTATTTGAAAATAAAATTTATTATCCTGCAAATGGTATTTTATTCATATCAAACGAAACAAAAATGAAAAATTGTAAATTTATAGTTTCTAAAATTAATAAAGGTCTTTATAAATTTTTCAGATAAAAATTTAAGATTAATTGGTATAATGAAGGCTATGAAAAATAAAAATATATTAATAATTTTAATAGCAATATTTTTTTTTATGTATGGATTTAGCTCTCACAAATTTAAAATATTTCCATACAAATTATTAGTAAAAATAAAAAATTTTAATGACCAGACTCATACTCAATTTAAGATTAAAGATAAAGATTTAAGAAAAATACTTAAAAATCAGAATGAAATGAGAAAAAAATATCCTTATTGGAACAAAGAAACTAGATTGATAAAATATTCACCAGGACTTAATATTTTTTCTGATAGAAATTATTACAATCATATAAATGATGATTTTCTTGAAAAAAAATATCTAGTACAAATACCTAGGCATTATGAAAAAAACTTAAATATATTTTTTTCTAATGATACGTTGGCATTTAGAGCAATATGCGGCTCTAATGAAAATAATTACATAGGGTGGGAAAAAACTGAACACAGAGTATTAATAATTAGTAGCACATGCACTCATCAAGATATTTATAAAAAATATTTTAAAAAAGGAATATACAAATTTGAGCATGGTGGTCCAATATCTTCCGATCCAATTTTCTTTCAAGTCAATAATTTAGATGATATAGTAGAAATAAAGTAAACTAAATTTCAAGAATATAATGGAAAAAATTTTAATAGTATTAATGTTAATGTCATTATCACTTATGATCAGATATGCCATTGCAATTTGTGGACAAAATTGGGTTAAGACATTATCTCAAACTTTTACAATTTTAGGTTTACCTATTATCACATATGGAATTACCTCTGTAATTTCAAATGACATTGCTCTAAGTTTAGGTTTAGTTGGTGCATTATCAATTGTAAGGTTTCGACATCCAGTTAGATCTGCGATGGAATTAACAGTATACTTTTTGTTAATTTCATTAGGAATTACAGCCTCTGCAAATTATAAATGGTCAATTTTATTGGGTGCAGTTTTAATTTCTATCCTGATTATATTTTCTATAATTCGTAAATATAAAAAAGATATTTTTCCGGTTTCTTTTCAAGAAGGGAATGAAAATAACACTCTTGAAATTATTTCTGATACAAAATTAGACAATATTGAGAATGATAAAAGTGTAATCTTTCTTCAAAAAAATAATGAAAAATACCTATATAGATTAAGTTCAGAAAATAAAGATTACCTTTTGCAAATTGTTAAAAATTTAGAAATTTCTGATGTTAATTTTGAATACTCCATTAACTTATCTTAAAAATCATGTTATTTTTAAGATAATATTAATAATATTAATATATATTTTTTTATCTGCATCGACATCACTGGAAAAAGAAAAAAAATGTGATTTTGATCTTTTTAAATATCAAAATGAAATAAGCAACATTTCAAATATAAGACTAATTCAAATTGATGTTCATAATCATAGAAAATGGGTTAAAGAAGCAATGAAAATTTATACTAAATCTTATACTAATGCTAAATTTATAGAAAAAAAATACAAAAAATTTCATGAAGCAGACTTAGTTGTTAGATATGATTTTGGTAAATGTAAATTTAAATTAAAAATAAGACAAAATGGAGATTTGTTTGATCATATAATATTTGAGAATTCTAAATTTAGAAGATCATTAGATGTAAAAATTTTAAATGGAAATATTAGTGGGATAACACGATTTAAACTTTTTAATCCTGAAGCAAGAAATGGTGATAATGAAATTATTGTTACAGAACTTCTCAGAGAATTTAATATATTATCACCTAGAACACAAAAAATTGAAGTATTAGTTAATGGAATAAAAAATAATTATCTATTTCAAGAAAAAATAGTAAAAGAGTTTCTTGAAAATTTTTCCAGAAGAGAAGGTCCTATTTTTGAAGGAAGTGAAGAGTTTATTTGGAATAAGAAAACGAATAAATTCTGGGAAAATATATCACTAATAAAATTAGACAATTCAAAATTCATTAATAATGATTATGACAAACTAGAACTGGTTCTTAAAACCTATTCAAAACTACAAGACATATACATGGATTATGCAACAAACACCTTTATTGAAAAAGGTGAGACAATTGTACTAGATAAAAAAAAACTCTCTAATGACTCTTTAAAGTTGTTAAAAAGATGGGTTAATTTTGAATTACTTATGATAGCCTCTAATAGTGGCCATGGATTGAGGCCTCATAATAGGAAATTTTTTTGGAATTCATTAGAAAATGGGTTTGAACCTATATTCTATGATGGTACACCATTATTGAATAAAGATGAAATTCTTTATACAAATGAATATGTCTTTCAAGATCTTCGAAACTTCATAGATATTATTGATATTGAATATTTAAAAAAAATAATCTCAAAAAAAAATGATTCAATTTTTTATCAAAAATTAAAAAAAAAAGGTGTAAATTTAAGTGAAGAAGATTTAGAGATTTTATTAAAAAAAATATTAAATAGATTAGATAAGATAAATTTATTAATAAAAAACACTGCAAATATCCAAAAAATAGATTTGGGTGCTACTAAATTAGAGAAATATAAAGCAATTTTAAAAAAATTTAATTTTCAGTTAATCACAAATACTGTTACAGAAATTAATAGAGATAATAAATTTATTATAATCGAAAATTGTAAAATCAATTGTGTTATTGAAAAACAAAAAATTAATCATCTTTATAATCTTTTAAATAATAATAAAAAAATTGATGATAATCAAATTTTGCATATTGATTATAAATTTAATGAAGATATTAAAACAAAAATTATTAAGTTACCCTTTACAACATTAAATATAATCCATGCAAAAAACCTCAAAATTAAAATTATTGATGATAAAACAGTTGAATTTAATCAAACAACTAATGCTGATTGGGCTGTAATAAAAGACAGTCAATTAAATGATATTAAAATATTATTTAGGGGAAGTGAAAAAGGATATTATAATGTTGGCTTAAACGAAAAAAATATTTCAAACTGCCTAACTTTTTATAACGTAACTTTCGATAATACGAATTTAAAAGCTACAAATAACTTTTGTGAGGATGCTATCAATATAATTTCTTCTAAAGGCAACATTAATAGTGTGGAAATTAAAGATGCTCAATTTGACGCTTTAGATATTGATTTTTCAGAAATTAAATTTAACTCAATAAACATAAATGATGCAGGAAATGACTGTGTTGATTTTTCTTATGGCAATTATCACATAAATAAAATAACTGCTTTTAAATGTGGAGACAAAGGTATATCAGTTGGTGAAAATTCTAACTTGAGTATTGATGATGCAATTATATATTTAGCAAATTTTGGGGTAGTATCTAAAGACTCATCATCAGTTAGAATTACAGATTCAAGAATAGATAAAACCAAATATTGCCTCGCTGCATATAACAAAAAAAAAGAATTTAATGGTGGATATCTAGAGATTAAAAACAACAAATGTATAAATTTTAATAATTTAACAATGATAGACAATAGATCAAAAATTTTACTTAATTAATTATATCAATGTCAAAAAATTTGTTCAGAATTGAAAAAAAAATTCCAGTGACTAGTTTTGAAACAGGTTTTTTTTTAAATAAATTAAAAGAAAATAATTTTATAAAGACTTTTGATGATAGAATTGTAAATAGTATTTATTTTGAAAATAAATATTTAAGTATTTTTGCAAATTCTGAAGAAGGCATTCTGCCAAGAAAAAAAGTGAGACTGAGAAATTACCCAAACTCCGATAACGATAAATTTTATCTCGAAAAAAAAATTTCATCTATAGAAGGTAGATATAAAGAAACAAATGAAATTTCAATTGAGAAATATAAAGAGTATACTGAAAATAGTATAATTGATAATATATATGGTATCATTAGACCAAAAATTATCGTCAAATATACAAGGTCTTATTATGAAAATAATTATTTAAGAGTCACTTTTGATAGAAATATTTTTTATAAAGAATTTAATAAAAATGTTTACTTAAATGATCATTTTAATGTTTTTGAAATAAAATCAAAAAATAATTTATATTTTAACACACAATTTATTGATGAATTTAAAATAAAAAGGTTTTCAAAATATTGCAATGGAATCAGGAGACTAAATATAAGCTAAATCATTATAAATAACTCTTAAAAATGTGGCATATTTAGACATTAGAATAATTGATTAATTTTGCAAATCTTCTTTGTTTTTAAATTAAAAACTTTACATTCTCCTATTATATTTATGTTCTCTGCAGGTTCTGTATAATTTAAATTATTTACTTTATTTTCTCTAAAATGAGCATTCGTATAATCCTTTAAATTGCTAGTATCAATATCTTCTAATGATAATAGGTTTTTAAATTCATTTTTAATAAAGAAAGCATTAGATCTTAATGAGGCTGAGCCAATAAAACTATATCCCTTATTTTCCATCAAATTTATAAGAGCTCTTAATGACATTCCAAAGCACAAATTTGACGAGTGATATTCAGTTCTATTAAAATTATCACTGTAGGGAACTGTTACTTCTAGATCGGGACCAAAATATGGATTATATTCAGCTATAATAATTTTTGACAAATTGTCAGGCAATTCTTTTAAGATCCAATAATCTACACCATCAATATCTAATGAAAAAATATCAACGCTTTTATTAGGAAAATGTTTATCAATTAAAGTATTAACGTTATTTTTATTTACAAACTCTTCCTCTATTCTTAAATTTCCCTTCCAAATATATAGTAATTTAGAAATTTTTGAGGTTAAATTTTTTGTATTATCAATAATTAAACCATCACAATTATATTTCTCATAGATAAATCTCGTATTACTCTCTGAATAATCTTCAGTTCCAATTTCAATAAATTTAATATTTTTGAGTTTCAAAGATAAAATTAAATATTCTAGTATGGCATCCTCATTATTCTGAGAATAAACTTTAAATGAAACATCATCTAAATTTTTAATATTCTTCAAATTTGTTTTTAGAAAAAAAGAGAATAATTGACCATTTTGCAATTTTAGATCATCTAGATTTCTTTGAAAGATTTGGTTCAAAAAAAATTTATTAGAAATTTTCTGAATAAAATTTTCAGTTATTTTTTTTAAAAAATTTATCACTTTATATTTACCTAATTTTTAAAATTATCTTATCATTTAAGAACATCTTTATCCTAAGTGGTTTGTTAAAAATAATATATATAAAAAATTTATTAAAAATTGATATCATCATTCCTGAAGTAAATTTTTTTAGATTATTGAATTCAAAAGCCATTGAGGTTTTTTTAATCTTTTTAGTTGAAATAAAGATATTATTGATTTTATGTTTTTTTATAAGATTAGTTATTTGTAATTGTAAAGCAAATTTATAAAATTGTTTACCTCGATATAAATTGTTAGTAAAGGTTGGCCCAATCACTCCATAAGTACTTTTTTGAAAATGAAAAAAAAATTTATCAACACAATTTTTTTTTAAAGAAACACCAGAAGAATGTATGATAGCTCTTTTAGCAAAAAAAATAAAAATAAAATCAATTTTGTTATTTTTTAAATAATAGACTAATCTATCAAGATTTTTATCATAGCTAAAATTAAGACTTTGGAGAATACCTAAATTTTCTCTATATATGAAAAGATATGAAGTTTTAGGAGTATCTTTCTTAAATTTTATGTAATCTAATTTTTGATATCTAAAAAGATCGTAATAATTAATACTCAGCATATCAATAAATAAATTGATTGTATTTTAGTTTAAGTTTCTAAAATAGGTTTTTAAAAATTTTTTTCAGTGCATAAATCAAGCCAATTGAGCTATTAG
>TARA_B110000027_G_scaffold24209_2_pt1 | contig 12261 bp, 11 predicted proteins | sample TARA_B110000027 | Tara Oceans TARA_B110000027 (sample SAMEA4397101) | marine metagenome | biome: Polar Biome; feature: [SRF] surface water layer (ENVO:00010504); material: water (ENVO:00002006), including particulate matter (ENVO:01000060) such as... | depth 5 m
CTCTAGGAAAATTAGATAAAGCCAAAGCAAATTTAAAAAAATTAAGCAGTATATGTTTTCTAGGGTGTAGTGAAGAAACAATATTAAAGAAATCAATATTAAATTCCCAAAAAGGAATAAAAAGTAATTATTAAAAAAATATTTGAAGCGGAATATAAGGTGAAATTATGAACCCATTTGATCAATTGTCTTTAAAAGAATTAGTCAATGAAGTTTCTAACGGATCTCTTCTAGGTATACCTGCAGATTACTCGGGTGTACCAATGCATTTTACTAAAGCATTAATAAGAAAAGGCGTTAAAGATTTGAGGCTTTATTGCCTACCTTTAACAACAATTCAAGGTGATATGTTAATAGGAAGTGGTTGTGTTTCTGAAATTGAAGCTGCAGCCGTTACGTTAGGAGAGTTTGGCTTAGCTCCTCAATTTTCACATGCTGTAGAGCACAATGATCTAGTTATTAAAGATTCTACTTGTCCTGCTTTACACGCACAACTTCAAGCTACAGAAAAATCAGTCCCTTTTATGCCTTTGAGAGGTGTTATAGGTTCAGATATTCAAAAACATCGAAAAGACTGGCAGGTTATCCAAAACCCTATGAATTTTTCAGGTGTTAAGGATGAACCTATTTTGCTTCTGCCCGCTGTTCAGTTAGATGTTTTTGTTTTTCATGCCGCTTGTGCTGATAGAAATGGAAATATTCAAATTGGAAGAAGACGAGAGCTTGCCACTCTAGCTCATGCTTCAAAAAAAGTATTTGTTACTGTAGAAAAAATTGTAAACGATGATTTTTTTGAAAATGAATTAACAGCAGCTACTTGTCTTCCAGCACTATATATTGATGGAATATCGGTCATTAAAAATGGAGCTTGGCCGTGCGCGCTTCCTGGAGTTTATCCATCGGATAATGAAGAAATAAAAAAATACTCAATAGCGGCCAAAACCAAACAGGGATTTGATGAATATATGAAATATTCATTATCTTAATAACCTGAGGGATATAATAAGTGAATAAAGAAATTAAAAGAGAAGAACTTTTAATAAGTCAATTAGCAGACTTACTTGTTCATGATAAACACGTAGCTGTGGGAGCTGCCTCACCTATCCCTGGGGCTGCAGCACTCTTAGCAAAAGAAGAAGCAAAAGCAAAAGACAGGAGACTAAGAGTAACTATCTTACATTCTAATAAATATAATAACTTTACTGATGGTGCGAGAGAACTATTTGATTGCGCAGCTCAAGGAAGAGTAGACACTTTTTTTCTTGGAGGTGTTCAAATTGACGGCCAAGCAAACATAAATCTTGTAGGTACAGGTGAGTATCCCAAAGTTAATAAAAGGTTTCCTGGCTCTTTCGGTTCTGCTTTGATGTATTTTGTTGTTCCTCAAATTATTCTATTTAGAGAAGAACACTCTCCTAGAACGCTAGTGAATAAAGTAGACTTTATTTCTGCTCCAGGCATATCTGAAGATAAAATCTATCGTCCAGGAGGTCCCAAATATTTGTTGACTAATAGAGCTTTATTTAAATTTAATAAACTAAGTCAGAGATTTTCCTTATTAAGTTTAAATCATAATAACACAATTGATGATATTATTAAGTTAACAGGTTTTGACTTTGATATTGACAACAATATATCTGAAATAGTAAATCCCGATATAAATAGATTAGAAATTTTAAGAGATATAATCGCTCCAATGGTTGCAGAGTTCTATCCAGAATTTGCCAAGAAAATTTGGAATGTTTAAAGCTGTATGAAAAACCTTTTTTTTCTTCTTATTTTTTTAGTAACTTTATTTTTACTATCAAATTTTTATTTAAATGATTTTTTTAATTTAGAGGAACTAAAAAAAAACCAAGTATTTATAAAAGTTTGGATAGATAAAAACCCAAAATATTCTAGAAGTTTATTTTTTATCTCGTATATTATTTTTGCGGGATTATCACTACCTCTTCTACCAAGTATAATGACGATTGCAGCAGGAGCTTTATTTGGTTTATTAGAAGGTATTATTATTGTATCATTTGCCTCAACACTAGGTGCCTGTTTGTGTTTTCTTATTTCAAGACATTTTTTATATGATTATTTTAATAAAAAATTCAGTAAAAGGTTTTCTTTTATCTATCAGAATTTTAAAGAAGATGGTGCTTGGTATTTATTAAGTTTAAGATTAATACCTACAGTTTCATACATTTTTATAAATTTGATCATGGGCGTATTACCTATAAGTATAAAAAAGTTTTATTATATAAGTCAAATCGGAATGTTTCCAGCAACAATAGTTTATGTCAACGCTGGTTCAGAGATTTCAAAAATTAATAATATAAACGACATAATGTCTTTACCCTTACTAATGAGTTTTATTTTAATAGCAATTCTTCCATTACTTATTAAGTGGGTAATAAAAAAATATAGAATGCCTAATACTTTTTAGGGGCTATCTGTTTTTTCTATTATCTACCAAATTTGTAACCACAATGGGATCTGCTAAAGTAGATACGTCTCCAAGTTCGTTATGCTCATTTGCCGCAATTTTTCTCAAAATCCTTCTCATTATTTTACCAGATCTGGTTTTTGGAAGACCAGGTGCAAACTGTATTAGATCAGGAGTTGCAATTGGGCCTATTTCTTTTCTCACCCATTTTTTTAGTTCGTTTAGTAATTCGTCCGACGGATCTAAACCAATATTTATGGTCACATATGCATAAATTCCTTGGCCTTTAATATTGTGTGGATAGCCGACCACAGCAGCCTCTGCTACTTTGGGATGTGATACTAAGGCAGACTCTACTTCAGCAGTTCCCATCCTATGTCCTGATACGTTTATGACGTCATCAACTCTTCCTGTAATCCAATAATATCCATCTTCATCTCTTCTACACCCATCCCCAGAAAAATACCTTCCTGGGAAAGTTGAAAAATAGGTTTCAATAAAACGTTTATTATCTCCATAAACAGTTCTCATCTGACCTGGCCATGACATGTTAATACATAAATTTCCTTCAGCAGCACCGCTTAACTGATTATTGTCATTATCAACAAGAACCGGTTGTATTCCAAAAAAAGGTTTAGCAGCTGAACCAGGTTTAGTTGATGTAGCTCCTGGGAGTGGAGTGATTAAAATACCACCAGTTTCAGTTTGCCACCAAGTATCAACTATTGGGCATTTCCCATTTCCTACAACTTTATTATACCAATTCCATGCCTCTGGATTTATAGGTTCACCAACACTACCCAAAATCCTCAAACTAGAACGATTTGTTTTTCTAACGGGCTCATCTCCTTCAGCCATTAAGGCTCGAATAGCAGTTGGCGCAGTATAAAAGATGTTTACTTTATGTTTATCTACTATTTGCCAAAATCTGCTTACGTCTGGATAATTTGGCACTCCCTCAAACATTAGTGTTGTAGCTCCATTTGAAAGAGGTCCATAGACAATATAAGAATGACCTGTTACCCATCCAACATCTGCCGTACACCAATAGATTTCATCATCGTGATAATCAAAAACATAATGGTGTGTCATTGATGCATACACCATGTACCCTCCAGTAGTATGAAGAACCCCTTTTGGCTTGCCAGTTGAACCTGAAGTGTAAAGAATAAACATTGGATCTTCGGCATTCATTTCAGTAGGGAAACATTCAGACGAGGCTTTTTCCATCTCTTCATGATACCAGAGATCTTGTCCTTCTACCCAATTAACATCTCCACTAGTCCGCTTTACGACAATACATGTTGTACACATTGTAGCTTTAGATAAAGCTTCATCAACATTAGCTTTAAGAGGTATATGTTTCCCGCCTCTCACTCCTTCATCAGCTGTTATAATTATATTTGAATTACAATCTTGAATTCTACCTGCTAATGCTTCAGGAGAAAAACCACCAAAAACTACAGAGTGGATTGCTCCAATCCTAGTGCAAGCCAACATTGCAATTGTAGCTTCAGGTATCATTGGCATGTAAATAGTAATTCTATCACCTTTTTTTGCACCGGCATTTTTAAGTACGTTTGAAAACTTGCACACATTTTGGTAAAGTTCATTGTAAGTTATGTATTTGGCTTCATCTGGGCTATCACCTTCCCAAATAATTGCGGTCTTTTCTCCATTCTTTTCTAGATGTCTATCAAGGCAATTCACACTGGCATTAAGTGTGCCGTCCTCATACCATTTTATGTGAAGATTTTCTTTATCATAAGATACGTTACTTATTTTAGTATACGGCTTTATCCAATCAATTCTTTTTCCATGAATAGCCCAAAATGCATCTGGACTTTTAATTGATTCTTCATACATTTTTTCGTAATTTTCAGAATTTATATGAGAATTTTGAATAATATCTGCGTTTGGTTTATAAATATTATTATTTGTCATAATTGTTCTCCTGAATTATTTTTATTTAATTATGTATTATTTTCTATTATAAAATCAGCATTTTCAATATCAGAAATACTTAATGCTTTATTCACAATTGATAGAGAAAACCCTCTTCTAGAAAGAGCGCCAAACCACTTGTGCTTTAAAAGATGATTGTCAATATCAGGATCTTTATTTTTATGAAAAGCGCCTATATTTTTCTTTTTCATAAACTTGACAGCAGCAACAATTTCAGCGTCTTCGTTCCCATCGTCAACTATATCAATGCTATATTTAATTACATTATCAGAAACACCTTTTTCCTTTAATTTTGAATAAATTAATCTAGCTGACCCTCCTTGGCGTCGTATTGAACGAGATTTCATTTCTGCAAATCTTTTGTCATTTATATAACCAGACGATATCATTTGTTTTCTAATTTTTTCTATAATTTCAATTTTAATTTTTTCACCCAATTCATTTTCAAAATTAGACAATTTTCTCATCATAGTATTTTTAAATTGATATTCAGAAACCTCATAACGAGCTAGGTATGATATTGCTGATTTTTTTATTCGCTTTATTATTTTTTCATGATCATTCATAAAACTGTTCATTGATGTTTGTTAATGCTAATTATATTTATATATAACTTCATATTAATTGTTAACCTTTAAATATTTAAGGAAAGCTGTGATTAAACAAAATACGGATCTAGGTGTTAGAAGAAACATTGGTTTAGTAAATTGGACTGGTTTATCCACTCTTTATATTAAGGAAGTTAAGAGGTTTACAAATGTGTTTTTACAAACCGTAACAGCACCTATGGTAACGACCTTATTATTCGTTATAGTTTTTTCTGTGGCAATTGATAGAAGTGCAGGTTTTAATGGTATCCCTTTCATAACCTTTTTAGTGCCTGGATTAATTATGATGAGTGTCTTGCAAAATTCTTTCGCGAATGTTTCATCGGCTTTTATGACAGCAAAGGTGCAAGGTTCAATTGTAGACTTGTTAATGTCTCCATTAGGCCCAGTTGAAATTATGATTGCTCATACTTTAGCAGGGATTACAAGAGGTTTATGTGTTTTTGCTGCTTCTTTTTGTTTGTTATGGTTTCTAGGTATCTTAAGTTTTCCTAATAATATTTTTTGGATGATATTATTTTTATTTCAAGGAGCTTTTGCTTTGGCAATTGTAGGGATGATGACTGGTATTTGGGCTCAAAAGTTTGACCAACTAGCAATAATATCAAATTTCGTTATTCAACCTTTAGCTTTTTTATCAGGAACATTCTATTCCATTGAAAGACTTCCTGAAGCATTAAAAATCATAGCTTATTTTAATCCTATTTTTTATGCGATAGATGGTCTTAGATTTAGTTTTTTAGGAGTAAGTGATACTTCTCCTATAACCGGGAGCATAGTCTTATTATCATGTAATATAATTCTTAGCTTTTGTGCTTGGTATGTATTAAAGTCTGGTTATAGATTAAGGGCGTAGGTATTTGATCAAATTTTGGAAAAATCTAAATGAATAAAATATTAAAATCGTCAGGTATATTATCAAGTCAAGAAATATTAGATCTTATTAAAAATAATATAATCAATAGTGACCAAGAAATTGATAAAGATATAATTCAACCGGCTTCTATTGATTTAAGGTTGGGTCAAAAAGCTTGGAGAGTTCCAGCATCTTTCCTACCTGGAAAAGGTAACAAAGTATCAACCAGACTAAAAAGTTTAGCTATGCACGAATTCAGCTTAGTTGATGGAGCTGTTTTAGAATGTGGATGCGTTTATATAGTTAAACTTTTAGAAAACGTTTCTCTTACAAGTGATTTGATAGGCTTGGCTAATCCTAAAAGTTCCACCGGACGTTTAGATTTATTTACAAGGTTAATAGTTGACGAAGCTCAGGAGTTTGAAGAGGTTCCTGCCGGTTATGAAGGACCTCTATATATAGAAATATCACCTAGGACATTTTCAGTTATAGTTAGAACTGGTTCTAGGTTAAACCAATTAAGGTTAAGAAGAGGTAATTTACACACTAGTGATAAAGAAATGGAAATCTTGCAAGCTCATGTTGGTTTAGTTAGGAACAAGGATAACTCAGATCTGCCAGATAAAATAAAGAATGGTGTTCCATTATCTGTAGATTTATCTGGCGAAAATGGTTTGATAGGCTTTAAAGCCAGAAAATACTCAATGTTAATAGATGTTGATAAACCAAATTTTTATAAATCAGATTTATTTTGGGAAAAAATTACAACTGAAGACTTGCTATACTCAAAGCATGATTCAAACAATAAGTCTGGAGCATTAATTCTTATTCCAGATGCCTTTTATATTTTGGCAAGCAAAGAGTATGTTTCTGTTCCGTCAAATTATGCTGCTGAAATGAGAGCCTATGATACTAAAGTCGGAGAATTTAGAGCTCATTATGCAGGTTTCTTTGATCCAGGTTTTGGTTTATCTGAATTAGGAGCTTCTAAAACAAAAGCTGTATTAGAAGTTAGGTCGCATGATGTCCCTTTTTTAATTGAACAAGAACAAACCGTATGTAGACTAGTTTATGAACCTATGGCTTCTATACCAAAAAATTTATATGGGGAAGCCGGAGGAACAAGTAATTATCAGTCACAAGGACTAAAGTTAGCAAAGCATTTCATTTAAATTGTTTCTGCATTTTATTTTCTTTTTATTTAACACATCTTATGGCTATATTATAACAAGTAAAATTTAGAAGAGATTATTATGACATTTAGCCCATCAATTATGACAACTTATGGAAGAATTGATATTGCCTTTACTCATGGCGAAGGTAGTTTTTTGTTTTCAGAAGATGGTAAAAGGTATTTAGATTATGCATCTGGTATAGCCGTAAATGCATTTGGACATTGTCATCCAAAATTAGTTGAAGCATTGAGGGATCAAGCTTCAAAACTTTGGCATACTTCAAACCTTTATAGAATACCTGAACAAGAAAAAGTTGCAGAAAAACTGGTTGCTAATTCGTGTGTTGACAGAGTGTTTTTTTGTAACTCAGGTGCAGAAGCTACAGAAGGAGCCGTAAAGGTAGCTAGAAGATATGCTTGGTCAAAAGGAGATAAAGAAAGAACTGAAATAATATGTGCTACAGGTGCCTTCCATGGTCGAACACTCGCAATGTTAGCTGCAAATGATAGGCCCTTATTTAGAGAAGGTTTTGGACCTTCAGCTCAAGGTTTTACTCATGTGGATTGGGGAGATATTGATAGTTTAAAGAAACATATAGGTAAACACGTGGCAGCTATTTTAGTTGAGCCTGTTCAAGGTGAAGGTGGTGCAAGAAAAGCACCATCTGGATATTTGAAATTGCTCAAAGATATTGCCCTGGAAAATGGTTCCCTTTTGATCTCAGATGAGGTCCAGATTGGAATGGGAAGATCTGGAACTTTATTTGCATACCAACAAGAAGATATAGAGCCAGATATTATTGCTTTAGCTAAAGGTCTTGGAGGCGGTTTTCCAGTAGGGGCAGTTATGGCAAAAGCAAATGTCGGAGACGCAATGGTGCCGGGAACTCATGGAAGTACTTTTGGAGGCAATCCTCTAGCCATGAGATCAGCAAATGCTGTTTTAGATCTTTTGTTAGAAGATCAGTTTTTAGATACTTTAAGAGATAAAATTATTTATTTTGATAGTAAGATGGATGACTTAATCAAAAATAATACTGAAGATAAGTCTATATTTCTGAAAAAAAAGGGTTCTGGAATGCTTAGAGGCCTTGAACTAGTCGAAAATATTAGTGCTGCTGATTTTGCAAGTATTGCTAGATCTAAAGGTCTTTTGCTTGTTGGAGCTGCAGAAAATACAATTAGATTACTACCACCTTTAAATACTTCAGTAGGCGAAATTAATGAAGCTTTTGAAATACTTAATGATGTTACATTAATATTGAATAAAAAGTTAAATTAATATGTCAAACTTCATTGATTTAAAAAATCTTACAAAAGAGCAGCTAATTCAATTAATTGAATTAGCTATAAAATGGAAAAATCAACCAGCTCCAAAATTTATGCTTGATAGACAAGTTGTACTAATTTTTGAAAAGCCTTCTTTAAGAACTCGAGTTTCATTTGAAATCGGAATTAACCAATTAGGAGGTAGCTCACTTATTTTAAATGAAAAAGAAATGCAATTAGGAAAAAGAGAAACGATAGAAGACACAGCACGTGTTTTAGAAAGGTACGCTGATATGGTAGTTATCAGGTGCTTTGGTCATCATCAAATGACAAACTTTGCTAATGCTTCTGGGATACCTGTTGTGAATGCTTTAACAGATTTAAGCCATCCTTGTCAGGTTGTAGCAGATTTAATTACGTTTAAAGAACATTTGTTAGATTTTAAAAATAAAAAAATTGTTTGGTTTGGGGATTGTAATAATGTGCTCCAAAGTTGGATAGAGGCATCAGTTTTATTAGACTTTGAATTAAACATAGCTTGTCCAGAAGGCTTTTCACCTAAAAAAGAAACAATGCAATGGGCCAAAGAAAGAAGTGGAAAAATAAAAATTTTACACAACCCATATTTAGCAATTGAAGGAGCTAATTGTGTGATTACAGATACTTGGACATCTATGGGAAATAAAAAAACAAGCTCAGAAAAATTATTTCTACCATTTCAAGTAAACAAAAATATTATGGATTTAGCTGATCCAAAAGCTATTTTTATGCATTGTTTACCAGCTTATCGTGATAAAGAAGTCACTGCAGAAGTTCTTGAAGGAAGCCAATCTGTTATATTTGACGAAGCGGAAAACAGATTGCATGCACAAAAAGCAATCATGAATTTTTGTTTTTCTTAATTATCAATTTCTAGATTAGGTTTCTGAAAATGAAAAAAACTAACAATACTGTTATCCCTTTTCAATTGGGCGACAATCAAGTTAGAGGAAGTATAGTAAGACTGGATAGTTCAGTTTCAAATATATTAAAACGTCATAATTATCCATACGCTATTGAAAGTTTGCTTGCTGACTCTTTGACTATAACAGCTTGTATAGGATCAAGAATGAAGCATAAAGGAATTTTTACCTTGCAAGCAAAAGCTGACGGTAATGTTCATACTTTATTTTCTGATATAACAAATGAAGGATCTCTCAGAGGTTATGTAGCTTATAACAAAGATCCTTTAAAAGATGACATTGGTATCACCTCTCTAATGGGATCAGGACATATAGCTTTCACACTAGATCAAGGTGAATTTACAAAAAGATATCAAGGCATTGTCCCGCTAGAAGGTAATAATATATCTAATTCTGCAGAGCATTATTTTAATAATTCAGAACAATTAAAGACAGTTTTTTGTACTTTTAATAATTTTCAATATGAAAAAAATAAAAATTGTACAGGCTTGTTTCCTGCAGGCTTAATAATGTTGCAGAAAATGCCAAATAAGAACGACTATATAGATAAAGATGATAACGATGAAGTATGGAATAATTCAAAAAATTTTTTATCAACATTAAAGAAAGAGGAGTTTTTATCAATTGATTTAACCTCAGAGAATATTCTTCTTAGATTGTTTCATGAGATTGGAGTTACCGTTTTTGAAAAAATTGAAATCAAGGATCAATGCAGATGTTCAGAAGAAAAAGTTAACTCAGCTTTAAAAAAGTTAAGCAAACAAGATTTAGAAAACTTATCAGATCAAGAAGGTAATATTTTAGTTGTTTGTGAGTTTTGTAAGGTTGAACGTAATTTTTTTAATCATTAGAATTTTTGATCTTATATTTAATTTTTCCAAAACAAAGGAGAAAACATCACTAAAATAGCAAAAATCTCTAACCTGCCTAAAATCATTCCAGCACATAAAAATATTTTTCCTAAATCAGGAATGTTTTGATAAGAACCTGTAGGTCCAATTATATTACCTAGTCCTGGGCCTACATTACCAATAGCAGATGCTGCACCAGATATTGCAGTGACTAAATCAAGACCTAAACCTCCAAGAATACACGCAAGTATTGCAAAAGATAATATATATAAAAAAAAGAACCCCATAACAGATTCAGTAACATTTTCAGGTATTGGTTTTTGATTATAATAAGAAACAACTATAGCATGTGGTCTTATTAATTTTGAAATTTGAGATTTAGCATTAGCAACTAAAACTTGAATTCGAGCCATCCTTAAGCCACATGTAGTTGAACCTGCACAACCACCAACAAACATTAGCATAAACAAAAATGTTGTAGCAAGTCCTCCCCAATTATTGAAATCAGATGTGCCAAAACCAGTCCCAGTAATAATTGACACAACATTAAATGAAGATAGTCTTAAAGCGTCTAAATAGGGAATATTTTGAAGGTATAGATATGCAGAAATAATTAGAGTTACAATGATAATTATTGTTAGAAACCACTTTACTTGATCATCTTTAATTAAATTTTTCCATCCATTTTTAGTTATTGTCAAGTAGTGCACAAAAGGTAAAGATCCAACAATCATTCCAAAAATTATAATTATTTCAATTGCGCTAGAATCAAAAGCAGCTAATGAAGATGACTTTGTAGAGTATCCGCCTGTCGCAAGAGTTGTCATTGCGTGTGCTATAGAATCAAACACAGGCATGCCAGCTTTCCAAAGCATAAGTGCCCAAGTGATAGTTAAAATTGAATAAACTATACTGATTCCAGCTGCAAAAGTTGCTGCTTTAGGTACCACTTTATCAGGTGTTTCGTATGATTCAGTTTTAAAGAGTTGCATTCCACCTATTGAGAGCATTGGAAGTATAGCAAGAGCCATTACAATGATACCTACACCTCCTAACCACTGGAGAAGAGCTCTCCATATTAGTATGCCATGGGATGTATTATCAAGATTTGTAATAACAGTGGCGCCTGTTGTTGTTATTCCAGATGTAGATTCAAAAAGTGCATCTACAAAGCTCATGTTTATTTGAGAAAACAAAAAGGGCAGAGACCCAAATAAGGCTATTGATAACCATGCACTATTGGTCAATAGAAAAGCCTGGCGTAATTCAAGATGTTCGGTTGAGTTATTTTTTGCTGAAAAATAAAAAAAACTACCAATTAAACCAGTTAACAAAGAAGAAAAAATAAAAGCAGGCCAATCATTACTTCCGTAAAACCAGTCTACCAATGCAGGTATCAACATAAATATTGATAAGATACAAAGTAACATGCCTATTAAGTGAACAATGGGTGCAAATTTCATAATATAATATTACTTTAAAAAAGTTTTAAAACTATATAACTTCTAAATAGCCATTTTAATGAATCTATCTTGCAAATTAACATCTTCTAAGAAACAACCGCTAAATTGATTTGTAGTCATAGTGACATTATTTTTATGAACACCTCTAGTAGTCATGCAGTGATGTTCGGCTTCAATTAAAACCGCCACACCTTTTGGTGATAACACTTTATCGATACAGTTTACAATTTGTGCAGTCATAGTTTCCTGAGTTTGCAACCTTTTTGCAAAGACGTTTAGCACTCTTGCTAATTTAGAAATGCCTACAACCCTATTATTTGGGTAATAACCTATTGATGCTCGACCAATGATAGGTACCATATGATGTTCACAGTGACTTTCAAAGTTAATATTTTTTAAGATTACTATATCATCATAACCCTCAACATCTTCAAATGTTTTAGATAATATTTCTTCTGCGTCTAGTTGGTATCCGGCATAAAACTCCTTAAAAGATTTCACCACTCTTTTTGGAGTATCAACTAAACCTTCTCTATTTGGATCATCGCCCAAATATTCAATCAATGTTTTAATAGCTTCTTCAGCATCAGCTTGTGTTAAATTAGCTTTGCTTTCTTGAATGGTGGCTGTGTTTGAACTACTTCCGTAAGAATTCATAGTATACCCTTTTGATTTTGAT
>TARA_B110000027_G_scaffold47604_2_pt1 | contig 12176 bp, 8 predicted proteins | sample TARA_B110000027 | Tara Oceans TARA_B110000027 (sample SAMEA4397101) | marine metagenome | biome: Polar Biome; feature: [SRF] surface water layer (ENVO:00010504); material: water (ENVO:00002006), including particulate matter (ENVO:01000060) such as... | depth 5 m
CAATTCCTTGATGCGTTCTTCTTCGGACGGCGGAAGTATGGCGAAACGACCCTCTTCAGTGGCGCCATCCGAGTGTGCAACTTGGCCATACGCCCTCCCTATCTGCCTGTCCCACACCTGGGCCGCCCGGAGCAACACCCATGCGCCCCTGGCTCCCTTGAGGCAATGGAAGAGCACGTCGTTCTTGTCCAGCGGCAAGTCTTTGGTCACGGATAAGAGCAGTGTGGAGGTGACACTACTGACGCACGAAAGCGCGTTCGACCGCGCGCCCTCTGTTATGCTGGCTATGGGTGGTAAGTCGGCGCTCTGCGCACAACGGTTCACTATTCGATAGATGAGCTCATCCGCCACCGCCATCTTCGCGGCTGAACTGTTGACTCGGGGCATCCGCATGAGTCGTATTCGTTCCTGCACCTGAACGCTGAGTCTCTCCGTTTGCTCGGCGTCGGAGATCTCGAATGGTGGCGTCGTTCGAACTGGGCTGAACGCCGGCTGCCAGCACGCAGCGCAACAAGAGGGTGTTTGCGGCTACACGTGCGGAATTGGGTCGTGCCGATGTACAGGGCTCGACACGCGCGTGCATACGTGTGTTTCGTCTATTGTTAGAAGTGCAGGAAGTGGGGGTATTGGACCCGAGCGCACACTGGGAGGCTCCACAAATATACCGAACACTAGACGTGAATTCGAATGCCGCTCCCAATCGCCCGAGATTCGTCGGAGTAATAGTTGCACTGCGGTTCTGTACCGCGCAGTGGACTTTACGGTCTCATTGACGGGGGTGGAGGTCACTACCCCGTTGTCTGCGTCGTTCATGTTTGTGGAACCGGACTTATCGTCGTCCAAGCTGGATTTTATGTTGAGTGACGAGTAAGTAATGCGAGCTCTCTGCGGAAACACCCTGAGTTGTACTCGCCCATTCAAAATTACCTGGCCGGCCGGCTTGATATCTTCCATCCTCTTCCTCAACGTCTGAAACGGTCCGTCTGGGTCCAGCAGCGGCTCGCGCAACCGACTGGCGTGATTCAACATATTCCTACGCGTCGTATCTCCGGCGCCCAGATACCACTGCGCCGCGTTCGTTATGGGTCCCTCTTTGAACAAGTATCTAGTCCAGCTCTTCCTGTCGCCATCTTTGTACAAAAATCCCGTCCAGCTATCCTTGGTGGGCCCGGCCCCACGTTCCTCTTGTTTGCCCAGCGTAAGTTTCTCTGTGAAGGAATCGAGCGACCTTTTGAGGGCACGTATGTCGTCTGGGACACCGGCGCATTGCCATCCGGCTTGCAGTCCGACGTTCTCTTCGGCCGACACGGTCACTTTGGTGGGAGCACGCCCAACTCTCGGGTCCGAAATGACAACCTCGTACATCAACCGCGTCTGTGTCTTTGACAACAAGTCAAAGCGTAGTCCGTCTGTTATTAGGTCTCGGGGGATTCGAGTTAGCCAGTCGTCCGCTCTGAAGGCAAGTTCAGACGCCACGGCTGTGAGTCGAGCGATGGGTTGATCTGGGCGATGGGGGTGGGCATTGGGTGTGGGACGCGACTCACTGGTTTCTTTCGGTGGCAGTCTCCTCGTTTGGATTACCACTACTCCAGTCCGACCAGTATTTGTTATACAACTTCTTCAGTTGGACCACGCTTATCACGCGATCATGTGACGCCAAAAACCTCCTCAGAACACGTTCTCGTCGCGGGATCTTATAGTCTTCTAGCTCGAGAATCATACCGGGTCCTGCTTTGTCTGCAATTCGAGTCAGCGCGTCTGCCAGCTGAGAGAGCGTCATGCGCACCCTAGGACTGCGGTCTAGTGTCGTCGGGAACGATAACGCTGCAATCATTCCCTCCTGAAATATCTTATTGACCTTTAAATTGGCGGCTTCTTGCAAGGCCCCCAGACTCACCACGTTGAATACTTGTTTTTTTATGTCGCCTTGTGTAATGTCGGGAACGAAACCAGCGCGTGCAAATAGTGACGCCTTGATCTCGCCATCTTTGTTGTACGTGAATGTTGTGGAATCGAGTTTAATCTCTGTGTTCAGCGCCCATATTTCGACGGGTTTCAGCTGACTGATGGCCCTAACGAAATAATCCGGCCCCATGGCAGAAGCTACAGCTTTCATAGCGTTCAAATTTTCGGCAATTTGCTGTGCACTTTGAGCGCCTAGTGGCTCACCGCCCACTGCAGTTCTCAGTGCGTCCGGGACGATGAACTGAAAAATCCCGTAGGACGTGCTCCAGAGATACGAAAAATATGCACCGACTTTCTCTGCTAACGGGGCGGTATCGCGAAGTGCAAATGGCAACAGCTTAAACACAGCCTGCGGGTTAAAGCACAGGGTAGTAGCGAGCGCCGCCGACCAACTCATGAACTTAGTCATCAAATAGGACATCTGCTTGACGTCTTGCTTCATCTTGACGTCCGTGTCGCGTATCTCAACATACGGGGGATGTATGAACGTTGCGGGGAAAGGGACATTCAGACATTTCATTTCGCCGTCGCTGGCCAACTCGGTGGCGCCCAGATCCACCAGGCCGGTCAACTGGTGAGAGTCCGTGGACCCGTTCGAGACTGTCTCTTGCCAGACACGCACTTCGACTTTGTCGGGCGGCGACTGTCCGTCTTCTACGATGACCGCGATGGACAGAGGACCAATGAGTCTCTGGGAGGTGGCCTTGTCTAGGAACCCACGTCGGGAACGGTACGTTGTTGTGTTTGCCCCCTTTCCTCGTTGGCGTATGGTGACTTCAACGTCTTCCCCCCTGTAGCAATGAATCACAGCCTTGGTTGGATCGCTGGACTTTACGCCGTCCACGTAGGGGTGGTATGCCCCGTCCTGCTTGCGTATCGCCACCTGGCTGCAGTTCTGTCCGCGGATGGGCGGGGGTTGCTGCCCAAATTGCATGCTTTGGAGCCTGGAATGGTCTCCAACTTTTCCGAATTGGGGGGCCAGTCCAAACCGGTCGAATTCCCGCGTCAGGATGCTCAAGTTTCGAATGATTTCTCCTGGGAACGGCGTATCATCCTGGCGGTTGCCCACTTTAGGGAGGGGTGTCATCCCCAGCGCCCGCGCGAGCGTTTGAAGGGTGCCAAGGGTGCCTCGTGCTGTAACAACCTGTGCCACTAACTGTTCTGAGTATGCACTAGCGCTGAGAGGATAAGTGTCAAGTCTGCCTTTAGACATTAAAATAGTAAGTGGGTTGGCGAGTCGACGCGGTGAAAATGGAATATACTGCATATTCTCAGCTCGTAAAACGCGTCAGAGAGGAGGTGTTCGATGGCCTCCAGGTGCATGGAGGGAAAGCGAAACAAATATCGAGGGAGGCGTTTGGATTATCGCCGGTGCTAGCGGCCGCGCAACCAACAGACAATACGGCGGACGATGTGCTGAAAATGCGATTCGTCCTGGGAAGCAACACAACGGCGTACCTCAACAATGGGGTGGCCGTGCTTGCGTCGAAGAACGATCCGCCCATCGGCAACGTCTCAAGTGCGCGGACCCACGACGGCATAAAAATAGCGGTGGAAAAGCACATGCGACAGGCGGCACAGGAAGAGTATGACACCGCTCCACTCTGCCTCGCCGAGTTGCGACAGATTGTGATCTGGTTGTGCTCTGTTCCCGAGGTCGCAGTCGGCGTTAAATACACACTGGAGATAGGCTATCTGGGGACCGAGGTCCACAGCAGCGACGTTTTTACACATCTGGACCCGTACTTTCTTGCGTGCGAGCGCAGAATACTGGGCCGCGGCGCCCCGAACCAGGACGTCGAACTAGAAATCCGGGCGACAGTCGCCGATATGCGGCGAGTGATCGAAACAAGCCCGAAACGCGAGTTTGGTTGCATACTTCGGGCGCTGGAACGCATGCTGGATACAAATATGTATGGACCCGCGTTCCACGTGGAAGAAATACTGACAGCCGTAAAAAAACAGGCAGACCGAGTTGTAAAGGCGTGCCAGACAGATGTAACGCAGGTGCAACGTGAGAGCGCTTACCTTAACCTAGGCGACCCCGATACAGTGGCCACGTGGACAACGATGGCAGGGTACGTCGGGAGAAGGGGACCTTGCCAGAAAGCAAATCCCAACGACCCATTATTGACGTATCGTTTCCCCGACCACATCGCCCCTGTAAATATAAAGGAACGACCAGACACACGAAATGGTGTCTTCGCCGTCGCAGACGAGCGCCCGTCTGGGTATAACCTGTTCAGAGGACATAACGATATACAAGCGATCGACGCATTTGACGACGCGTTTGTTGACGGTAACACGTCGGTTGCGCCGTCGGCAGCCGTCAGATGGATGGCGCAAACGATGGATGGACCCGATCCGATGCACATTCCGACCGGTGAGATCACAAACTTCTACACACTCTGTGTGTTATTGGAGCACATCATTTCCAAGTCGGCTACAAATGTCTACGCGCGTATCGCAGCGGATCTGCAAGAAGCGAGTATAAATACCGCACTCACCATAGTCGAGGTCAAGGCGATCCAAGACGCTTTGCTGGACAAACGCAGAATCTGCTTCAGCAAAATTGGCTCGGCGAAACTAAGGCAACTCCAGAGCCTACAACATGTACGGTGCCAGATAAAATTACTTAATTCTGCGCCGGTTATGAAAGACATCCCGACTGCTGCTAACCAACACTACACAACCCCAGTGATCCTTCAAACCGTTCCAGGCACCGTCGACAATTCAATACTCGTCGCACGAGAGGGACCACTTGCTTATGAATCGATTTTAAGAATTACAGGTGGCCCCGAATATGAAGAACTTGATGGCACCACGTTTGTAAAGGTGGACGATGATGCGGCAATTCCACAACCAACAGCACACACACCGATCGGTCTGGACGCCGACTACGAACCCGCGGTTGTCATCGCGCCCAAGGCAAAAAACCTCTACGAAGTACTGCAGGGCCACTGTCTCGGCGCAAACTGTCTGCTTGATCACGTGCGACTCGGAGTGCACCTCTGCCACCTCAGAAACCCATCGGAGCCGGACCCGGCCGGGTACGACCCACCGCCAGGCCCCCCGGTCGCCGAACCAGACACGCGCGCAGAGCGCGACCGGTCCTTTCTGTGGAGCGAGGTTCTTCGAGAGGTGAATATCGGGGCGGATAGGCTATGGATGTTCGTGAAGGTCCTTTCGGGCGCCATGGGAGAGCCTGCGGACTCTCTGCTGACGCTGGCGGACGAGAACGCCCAGCGCGCGCAACGCGCCTTCGATGTGCACAAAAAGGAGATATCCGACCGCGTGGCCGAGTTCCACGTCAAGTTGATCGAATCTGTCGTGGGCGGCATATTACGCTCCAGCAAACTCGAGGCGATCCCCGACCAACACAAGCATGACGCGACGGACGCCTTGTTTGTGGCCGACGCCGAGATGGCCAAAGAGATTAGATCTCTGGCAGCGGGAGAGAGTGGGCGGCCATTCTTCGAAGCCAACGTGGCGATACAAGAAATACTGAGGGCTAAAAACGGAAAGACCGTCTCGATGGCCAGTCTCCTCTCCAGCCTAACACCTGTGGTGACGCACTTGAACGATACTATGCAGACAGAGCTCGCGGGTTCTTACGCCGGGGGGATGGGCCTATCCGGCCTCAGCAACCCCAGGAACTCCTTTCTGGTCAACTTGCGCAACGACGTGATTGCATGCCTGCGCATCTCACTGGATCGACTCCACCGCGAAATGGGTAGTGATCGCGTCTCGTTGTGGGAGCTGGTCGAGGGCGCGTCGTCGACGCTGAGTCTCCGGTTCGCGGAGCTTGTAGCGCACGTTCTCCAGGCAACTCGCTCGTCGTCCGGAAGCAGTGCGCTCTACATCAGCGCGCACATGAAAGCAAACCACGTGCTGCAGACCAGGCTGGCGTTGAGCCGATTGGTAAACGAGTGTGGACCTTATATTACTAGATCCCAGCCGCCAAATTTCCAGGCCATCAACGGACGGGACGCGTACTTTACCGCCTACCGCGCCTAGACGTGCCACCGCGTTAGCCGTTGGCTTCCGGAGTGCACCCACATTGTCAGACAAGTGACGCGCTGTGGGGCGCATTTGCGCGATTAGATGTGTTGAGTATATCACGGAAGGCGTGGACGATGACAGCGAGCCAACGTGGTTTGTTTAGGAGCGTGCACACGGGAGAAGTTGGGGGCGCGTTGCGCGTCATGTGCTCGTACAATTTAATAATGCGCAGCAGGGGGTTGATCCAAACCGGTTCGTGAGAACGAAACTGCGCGTGGTGCGACGGGAGGACCGTATCTCTGTAGGAAGGGTGGCTTGCGGCGCGCTCGCAGCACATAAGGAGCGCCAGGTCGACATTGAGCATTGTGGACGAGAAGACGCGCACTTGAGCCGCTTCTGCTTCCGAGATAAAACGGGGGGGGGCAACTCTGCGCAGTCGCCTGGCGACCAACTCGTTCCGTCGAAAAGCCTGACGGAGCGCCGCGTGCAACCGGCGGGAGTTCTCGCCGCTGGGCGGCGAGTCATAGTCTCGCAGCTCCTGTCCAGAAATGCCCTGGGCCGTCTCTACGTCGTTCGAGAGTGCTTCTGCGCAAACGCTGCTGCATACTGGGAGGCGAGAACGACACAGTGGCTGCCCACCCGCGCCGCGCCAGTACTTGGCGTGGGGGTGTTCATCCGCCAGTTTGGTGTCGTCGATGACCACGGTCTGAGAACAGACGCGGCATGTCATGCAACGACCTTTGTGTTGAATCTCTGCGGCTACATGTCGAGCGCGCCCGATAAACACACGCACGCGAACTGACGCGTGGGCCATGTCCGGGGCGTCGTGGTGTCGCGTGAGAGGAAACACTTCGTTGTCCGGCGAGCCGCTTAAGAAACACGCCGACTCCTGTAGGTCCATGTGAAACTGCTCGATAGGCGACGTGTGTCCATGCGGACAAGTGAATCCAACTTCATCTCCCGTATTTTGTGCGGTCAAAATATTAGCCGGGATGCAGTCGTAGAAGAACGGACCCTCCATGCCCAGCCTGGCGGCCTCGTACGCGAGCATTCCGATGCCGCCAGCACTGGTGTGTTGAAGCACCAAACGTGCCGCTTCCTTGCACACGAGGGGCATAGGTAGTAGCGCGAGCGCCAACGCGTCGTGGTCTTCTGCATCTGCGCCGGGACCAGCTCGTATTGCTTCGTCGAGGAGGTCCAACAGGACCGAAAGAAGCGGATCCAGCGGGGGGCTGACGCGGCAACGAGGCGCCTTGCGCGACGGCATGCGTATGGTGCCACGCGGCTCGCCCTGCCTCGATATACAAGGCCTGCAGGCCAGCGTCCGAGCGCAGAGTCTAGCGTTGTGTGTGTTGGGTGCGATGTGTGTTGGGTGTGTGTTGTTAGAGAGCGGTTGAGCGGTTAAGCGGCGGGGGGCGCCGTCGCATAATCTCGGAATGCGCCTCCAAGTCTCTGCCAAGGACGTCCTTCTTCACGTTGTGGCCAGCAGCTAGGCGAGTTGTTAGTGAGGACATTGACACCAGTTGGTTGCCAGAGTTGGTGCGCTCGCCAACGACTCCGAAGCATTGGTGCCATTGTGCCAACATGCCAGGGCACGCCTCGACGGCTGAGACGTTCCGCCCCTTTGCATACGCCTCGAGTGCGAGCTGCCGATCGTGAACGTAGTTGAGCCAAACCCTTGACGTCTCAAATCTGTTGGTGTAGTCCGCAATGAAGCGGGAATCGGCGTCTCTTGGTCTGCGCTTGTTGTTCTTCGTAAGTTCGGACGGGTACAGCAACTCACGCGCCGACGATTGCTCAAAGGATCTACGATCACGATCTCGGATTGTGTGTTGGGGCACAGGGCATTATCTGCGCGAGAGTTTGTACCATGGGGGTCTAAGGTTCATTAAAATATTTACCGACAACCAGGCTGGCCAGCCCCCCCCCCCCCAAAGCCACCCAAAGAGCCCAAGGACACGGAGGCGGTACCTGAGCATGAGCCAAAACGCCGATGCCGAAAACCGAGCAAAACTGTTTCCCGATTTGCCCTTCATCGAAGCCCCCCACATCGCACAGGCAGCTCTCGCCTGCAAGTCGTATGAAGCGTCCATGACCACGCCCCGTCATCTGGACTTGTCTCGCACGACGGGGGTCCACAACGTCCACAAGATGCGGACCCTCGACATGCAAGTTCGTGAGAACGCCTTTCTTTCTGCGAACTGGCTGTTGTATCTAACCAAGCCATCCCAAACGGTGCAAGAACTGGTAGCATGTGATACCAAGGAGCTCCAAGACGCGGTTTGGCGCACACTCCCGCCAGACGGCACTCTCCCCCCGAGACGCATGTCGTTAGTCTTCATGTCGCGAGGGGAGACCGCATTCGCGGGCTTTGAGCTGCTGTGTGTCGCGAGTCACCTGGCATCTGAACTCGGGTTCGGTTGCGTTGAACGCTCATCGCGCAGCGCGCGATTCACGTTTTTGGCGGGAGTCGACGCGGAACAGTTTCTCCGCTTACGAAGAGACGCCTTGCCGGAGGCGTCGCGTAACGTGGACCTTATTCCGCCTACTGACGGAACCGGCGAGATCGCGGTTGTCGTCTCGTGGGCTGTACGCATGGCGTCTCAAACAGTGCTGCACACCCACCTGGGGCGTATACCCGCCCCGGCGTCGCGAGGAGACGTGGGAGACCTGTACGATCAAGTGGTGTCTACCATCTCTGGAATCTGCGCGAGCAACGCCGTCCCAATACCTCGCGGAATCACCGCAAGCCGCAACCCTCCAAATATGAACTCCTTTGTTGAACAGCAAGTCAAGATCTACACCGAGTTTCAGGATCTCCTCCTGCCCGAGCCGCAGGTGCTCCTCTCAACGCACATCAAAGACAGCAGTGCGTCCTTGGAGTTTTCCGACATGTACGTGCGTCTCTGTCCGCGCTCTTACCCCCTAGACCACTACTCCGCGCACACGGGGTGTCTACTACAAGAGAAGGGTAAGGAAGCACAACTAACTGCCTTTCTGAGGGGGTGCAGAGAAAACGAAACGAGCGAGGTATACGGGCTATCCCCGCCAGAGAACTCTTATCAGCAGCAGATAGGCATCCATGTGCTTTCTGCTACTACTGTGTCCCTGCAACTTGGCACGGCCGTGTCTTCGTACGCGATGGGGTGCCACCCGGGTGCGCGACTACACGTGAAGGATGGCTGCTTTGTGTGGAGAATACTGAGAGAAATCGCGCCACTTGAAGTGTGGCTAAAGCGAGACAACTACGTGCTGCCGTGCTCACACGCATGCTGTCATCCTCGAGCGAGTATACTCCAGCTCCCACTTTTCGACTTGCTCGAGAGAACCATCATCGAGACAGTAGAGGTCTTCGGAGAACCAAGCGTACTTCCTCCGCGCGCGATAGAAAAGCGTGCGCCGAGAATGGCGGGTTCGCCGAGCGACCTATTCTACGCAACCGCCTTTGGGTTGGGGATGCACGTGGACGCAGTTCGAGTTGGAGACGTGTTGGACCAAGTATCGGCCGCTTCGGGGCGCCCCGACGGGCTCTGCAAGTTGCTTCTCACAGTAGTAAACAAGGTGGGGGCATCTTTGTCCATCACAGACGCCATGCAATGGATGGCCGACGGGTATTGCTCGATGGAGCAACGCGTGGCGATGCTCGAACAACAACTGCACGACACGATCATTAAAGAGCCCATTCGACTGGAACCCGCGTCTCCGTCGGGCATGGACTCTCGCACCGTGATGCGCGTGACGGACGCTCTACGGCTAAAGCAAGCGCCCGCGTTTGCGAAGATGCACAACCCGCCACAGGAAAATGAACTCGACAAATTAACCCATCTGGTGTGCAAAACGCTGCGTCTCAACAAGAAAGATATCGCTAAGACTACCCTGAACGCACTCAAGTCAGTTCATGCTGCAAGCAACCAAGAAAGTCTAACCGCGAGGCTTCTCGCGGTAACTCTTGGGCTCACGGAAGAAACGCGAACGCACTGTTTCACGTTTGTACACGAGGGGTCTCGAACCAAACTTTTTCGGGGCAACACTTCAGCTGGACTGGAGTCGTTGTTCGAGGAGGGGGACGCCTTAGCGGTTCAGCACCTTTCTCTCGTCACCGGTAAGCTGCACTACTACGAATTCATCAGATAGGACGGTCTGCCCGCAGAATCAACATGCGCTTTGCGCGTCCCTTGTCGACACGGCTCACTGGGGCCATTGCGCTGCATGGACTGACTGACCTCGTCAATGTGGAGGCGCTCGTGGCATATCCGCTGGCGCTTGCGCTCCCGGATCGTCTTGCAAATCCGGCGTTTGCAGTGGCATCGGTGGTCCATTTCTCGCAAGACGTGGGTGCGGTGGCCAGTGTGCTCCTTCACGCATTGCTCTACTTTGCACCGTCCAATTGGTCAATGGTGGTGTTAGATGTATACTTTGCGACCATTCACATCCCACTTCTTTTCTGCCGCCTAGATTTGAAATCCAGGCTTCTGTTGTGTTTCGTGCTTGTCGTCGGGGGGGTCGCACACACTTCAGTTTGTCGCTGGTTGATGTTGCTGCGTCGTGGGGTTCTCGTCTTGGGGCCCGCCCAGTTGAAAGTTATCGTTGCGCATTGTCTCGCCACTGGGTTATACTGATGACTGCTTCACTTTCGCGACTGTGAACGTTGGTCTGCGTTTGCCCATCGTAAGTACGTCCCTTAAAAGGTAAACAGTGTGTGTCTTCACAGTTGCGAAAGTGAAGCAGTCGCGAAAGTGAAGACGTCGCCTGTAGTAGTCTCTGTTTGAAAAATCTCCAGTCCCCAGAGCAGGATTGTGGTTGGTGCGTGTACCCGATACCAGCACAATACACCACAAGTGTCGATGAACACGTCTACGCGCGTATCGCACTAGTCGATCGTACAGCGACAAAAGGGACACGAGTTGTCTTGTGCTTTCCAGCTTGCCATGCAATGCTGGTGCGTCGAGTTATGGCAAGTGGCGCATGTCCATGCCTGACCTTCCATGACACTCATGCATATCACACACTCGCTGCAACGGTCCACTTCATCCACAAAGCCGCCATTCACTTCCTCGCCGTCCGGCTGTTGCATGTTTGCTTGAACGTCAAGTGCAACAACACATAGGTGCTCACGCATGCGACTCTTCTTTATGACACGACGCCTTGCAAAGTACACTGTGATGAAGTTGTTGGGCTCTTGGGGGTCGTGTATCCACACCTTGTGGCCCGCAATCTGAGTCGTGTTGACGCGCACGTGTGCGTTCGAAGTTGCGTGTATGGCCTTCCGCGCCGCTTCGCGCCACCGCGCGTTCAGTCGGCAACGCTCCAAGAATGCGGCGTAAATCTGCACACCAGTGAGAGTGATCATCTTGGGTGCATATCCGTTGTACTTAAGCGTGATGACAAAGCCGCGACCTGTCTGCGAGATGTCGATGCCGCCTGGGAACTGCGCGTTCATGTGCACATAACCCTTCTTGGCACATGGGATCAGACCTGCCACCCCGCAAGCTAGCTTGGGGACATCCCTAGGAAGGATGGGCACATCTTCAATTAGAGACACATCCTTGAGGGCAGTCACCACCCCGTCTGTGACGAGACCGTCACAACTGGCCACAAACGCGTCGAAGCGCGCTCGGTCGAGCGATGCTAGGCGGGCGATCCACCCGCTGGCGCAGACTGCAGACTCACCCAGGTGAGTGCTTCCCATGTAGCCCACATGGATTTCAGGATCATGCCTCTTGGCAAGTTGAAGGGACGCGCGAATGAACGTCTCGTCCACAAAATGGCGCCGATGCATCACTGGTCTCGTCGCGTCCACGCCTGGTGTGATCGTCAACATAGGAGGGCGAAACATCCTCAGGCGGAAGCAGAAGCAAAAAAGTGCACGGCTTTGGTCAGCCAGACAACAAAATAAATCCGCAGAATTGTATAGATTGTGTGCGTGAGTCCTGTCCAGCTTGACTCAGTCTGGCTTGGGCGTGTTGTTTGGAGGGGGGTCTAGGACGCTTGCATTTTAACATCCATCGGGGCGTGGGCTATCACACCCCGAGTCACTTCGCGGCGTCCTTGGGAGGTTGCGACCATCCACACCCACTTCTTTTCTGCCGCCTAGATGAACACAATACAGGTGACGGTTTCACTTTCGCGACTGAAGACAGACCCTGTAAGGTACGCGGTTGGGAGATGCGATGGCAGGAGGAGTACGGCTTGACTCTACATTTTTTCAC
>TARA_B110000027_G_scaffold35499_1_pt1 | contig 12107 bp, 14 predicted proteins | sample TARA_B110000027 | Tara Oceans TARA_B110000027 (sample SAMEA4397101) | marine metagenome | biome: Polar Biome; feature: [SRF] surface water layer (ENVO:00010504); material: water (ENVO:00002006), including particulate matter (ENVO:01000060) such as... | depth 5 m
ACTCCTGTAGTGGTTTCTTCAGAAAGCCCTTTGATACCCTCAACCATTTCTGGAAAGCGATCCAATACCATGTTGGTTAAATCTCCGCCGTCATCTAAAATCATATTGAGAGGCGCTTTATCTTCACCAAAATATAATGTCTGTTCAATACACCAATCAAATTCTTCTTCATTCATTCCTTTCCATGCATAAACAGGAATTCCAGCAGCAGCAATGGCAGCAGCGGCATGATCTTGTGTTGAAAATATATTACAAGAGCTCCAAGTTACGTCCGCCCCCAAAGCAATAAGGGTTTCAATCAAGACTGCAGTCTGAATGGTCATGTGAAGACAACCTGCAATACGTGCTCCCTTAAGGGGCTGAGAGGGACCATATTCTTCACGTAATGCCATTAATCCGGGCATTTCTTTTTCGGCTAATAAAATCTCTTTTCTCCCCCATTCAGCAAGCGAGATATCTTTAACTTTATATGATAAGGGCAATGTTGTATTCGATTCCATAATTGTACCTTTGTTATTTTAGAATGCAAAAATACAATCTTTCTAGTTGAAATCAAATGCCCATCACCCACAAAGAGAAAATTGAGAATACCCTCCATGTTGGGGTTTGGGAAATCACTGAAACCGAATTGGAGTTAAGAAACGGCTTAGATCTATCTTCCGATGCACTCACCCGACTTTCTCAGCGTAAAAGTGAAGTCCATCGAAAGGGTTATCTAGCGATTCGACAGCTATTGAAATTTTTTAAAATCGAGCCTCAAATGCATCAATATGATCTGCAAGGTGCCCCTTATTTGACAGATGGGAGATTTATTTCCATTTCGCACACTAAAAATATTGCTGCTGTGACTTTGTCTTCGACTCCCGTTGGAGTTGATTTGGAGTATTATCAAGAAAAGATTAAGAAGATAGCCTCCCGGTTTTTACATGAAAAAGAGGCTATAGAAATCGCTAAACATTCAGACATCCATTACCTCACAAAAATTTGGACGGCTAAAGAGGCGCTCTATAAAGTTTACAGAAGAGCTGGGATTCATTTTAACACACAATTGTTAATCGAGCCTTTTGACTCCACTTCGAATAAGGGAATAGGATTTATATTTCACGAAGAAAAAAAGTGGCAATACCACCTTGATTTCCGTTATTTTCAAAATTATTGTTTAACTATAGCAAGACCTAAATTAACATAATGAAACTGTCAGTAGAACTTACTTTAACTCCTTTGAAAGACGATTATATACCAACAATCAAAGCCTTTATTAAATCCTTACGTGATTCTGAATTCACGATTTTAGAAAACCCGTTAAGCACTCAGATATATGGAGATTATGACCAAGTTATGACCTTTTTAATACCACAGATTAAAGTTGTTTTTGAAAAAGAAGCTGCTGTTATTTTACAATTGAAATTAGTTAAAGGAGACCGTAGTCAGTATGAACCCGATTTTTGAGTTTTTAATTACACCTTATGAAAACTATTCTCTCTTGCAGATCACTTTAGAGGGCGTCGCGGTTATTTTAGGTTTAGCTAGTGTTTGGTTCGCAAAACAAGATAACATTTTGGTCTACCCAACTGGGATGATTTCTACAGGAATTTTTGTTTATTTATTACTCCAAGTAGGGTTAATTGGTGATTTTATGATCAATGCCTATTATTTCATAATGAGTATGTATGGTTGGTATTTTTGGACCCGAACAAAAGAAGGAATAATTGAACATCCAATTGCAAGAATGAATAGTAAAGAAAAACGCTGGTGGTTTATACTATTTATGATTATACTTTTAATTGTTGGTGGGATTTATCTTTTTTTTGACAAATGGAAAGACTGGACTGCTCCACTAGACACCTTTACTACAGCATTATTTTTTGTTGGGATGTGGCTTATGGCGCGAAAGAAAATAGAGCACTGGATTTTTTGGATAGTGGGAGATATCATTTCCATTCCCTTATATTTATTTAAGGAATTAGGACTTATAAGTTTACAGTATCTTATCTTTACAGTCATCGCAATTTTTGGTTATATCCAATGGAAAAAAATCTTAAACAGCAGCAAACCGATTGCTTGAGAATTGTTTTATTTGGTCCAGAATCTACAGGTAAAACAACCATTGCTAAAGCTTTAGCAAAGCATTACAACAGTAGTTGGGTCCCTGAATTTGCAAGAGGGTATTTACAACACAAATGGAATACCACCCAAGAAGTCTGTAACCTAGAAGATTTATTAATTATTGCCGAAGGACAGCTCGCTTATGAAAATGAAGCTTTGTCTGAGGCCAAACGATTTCTTTTTTGTGATACCAATATTTTAGTGACTCAAGCTTGGTCAGAAACCCATTTTGATGGATATCTTAATCCTCAATTGAAGACTTGGGCAAGTGAATTTAAGTACGATTATTACTTTTTAACACATATTGATGTACCATGGAAGGCAGATGATCTAAGAGATCGACCAGAGTCGAGAACGTTAATGCTCTCCCATTTTGAAAATCTTTTAAAAAAAAATCAAGTACCCTTTACACATCTAAAAGGGTCACATGAAAAAAGAATGGAACATGCTATTAAAACACTTGAGAACCTAAATGCCAATATTAGAATATGATTAAATCAGAAGATCAACAAAAATTACAAGCCCAAGGCCGTTCGGTTGAGTTAGTTCAGCGACAATGGGATTATTTAAAGCGGGGAACACCTTTACTTTCCGGAATTTTTCCAGCAAAACTGAATAACAAGGGAATTACTAAACTGAGTCTTAAGGAAGAAGAAAAGGCATTAGCTTTTTTTAATAAACAAGATGGATCCCTTAAGTGGATAAAGTTTATTCCTGCATCAGGGGCAGCAAGTCGAATGTTTAAGCCTTTTTTCGATTATTTTAATGCTAAAAAGGACCCTAACTTTGTTCTTGACTTTTATTTAAATTCTGATAAGGGAAAGGCATTAAAACCACTTTTTCATAATTTAAAAAAACTACCTTTTTACAGTACTGTTCAAGCTAAAGTTTTAAAGGAAGAATTATCAGAAGTAAGTTCCCCTGAAGTATTTTTTGAATCCTTTGTAAAGGTTCTTTTATTCGATGACAGCCTCCAGTATCCTAAAAGACCTAAAGCATTAATACCGTTTTTTAATGATAAAGCTGGACAAGAATTAACACCTTTTTATGCTCAGCTAATAGAGGCTATTGAATTGATCGATAGAAACGGACCTATTCATTTACAATTTACAATTTCAAAAGAACACAGGAATTTATTTAAAGTGGCTGAAGAGGAATTTAGAGCAGCACAAAATTCAAAGGTTAATGAGTTTTTAAAAATAGAATATTCATTTCAAAATCGATTAACAGACACTCCTTATATTGATAATAATAATGCCTTGTATAGAAATAAAGATGGAGCTATTGATTTTAGGAAAGGGGGTCACGGAGCACTTTTAGAAAATTTAAATCTTTTGAAGACCGACTGTGTATGGATTAAAAACATTGACAACACTTTAATTGGGGAAAAGAATAAATCAAGTAAACGTTGGCAAAGAATTTTGGCAGGGAAGCTACTAAGTCTTCAAGAAAGATTATTTAAACATCTTCATTATTTGGTTACACAAAAAGAAAAATCAGAAATAGAGCCTATTGAAAGGTTCATTCGAGAACATTTTGATTCAGAATATAGTATAAAAGCAGATAGTAAATTAGAATACCAAGTTCTTTATGATTACCTCAATCGTCCGATAAGAGTTTGCGGAATGATTCCGAATAAGGGCGCAAAAGGAGGTGGCCCCTTTTGGAAAAAAGAATCACGAGGTAAGAGTCTACAAATCATTGAAGGGGTAGAATTAAATCATTCAATAAAAGAACATTTAACAGCAATTGAAGGTAGTACACATTTTAATCCAGTTATGATGGCCTGTGGGATTACTGATTTTAATGGAGAAAAATTTAATTTATATGACTTTAGGGACGAACATCGCTTTATGGTGAGCGATAAAACTTTGGAGAGTTTGAATATTAAAATTCTTGAATGGCCGGGACTTTGGAATGGTGGAATGGCACAATGGAACTCCTTATTTATAGAGCTTCCCTCCGACACTTTTCATCCCATAAAATCTGTTGCTGATTTAATTCTGTAAAACATATTTTTATATATATTTGCATCCAATCTCAAAGGGGTGCCGCAAGGCTGAGATCATACCCATTGAACCTGGGCAGGTAATGCTGCCAAGGGAATATAAATTTTAGTATAACTTTTTAACGAAGAATAATCACCCCTTTTATTCGAATAAATTTTATTTGAATGAAAACATTACGATTAATTTTTTTACTGATGGCTAGCTCAATTGGACTCCAAGGCCAAGTAAAGTCAAAAGGCAATTTAAAAAGTCAAGATTCTCTTTCCACTATAACATTAGAAGAAGTTCAATTAACAGGAATCCGAGCTAAAAATAACACGCCAGTGACTTTTACTAACGTGACTCAAAAAGATATTGCCTCAAGAAATTTAGGACAGGACATTCCGATTTTATTGAATTACTTACCTGCAGTAGTTACCACCAGTGATGCAGGAGGTGGAATTGGATATACTGGTATTCGTGTAAGAGGAAGTGATGCAACTAGAGTCAATGTGACACTGAACGGAATTCCTTATAATGATGCTGAATCACAAGGAACTTTTTGGGTTAATCTGCCTGATTTTGCTTCCTCTGTAGAGCAAATTCAGTTACAACGAGGGGTTGGAACATCTACCAATGGCTCTGCAGCCTTTGGAGCTAGCTTGAACGTTGAAACTGTCGGAGTACAACAAAAAGCATTTACTTCTTTGGCGAGTAGCATAGGAAGCTTTAATACCCTTAAAAATACATTCCAATTTTCCACCGGAATACTAAATAATAATTTTTCTTTTTCAGGAAGATTATCAAAAATTAATTCTGACGGTTATATTGATCGTGCAGCTTCTAATTTAGATGCCTACTTTTTTCAGGCTGCTTTTCAAGATGATAATACCTTAATCAAAGCTCTTATTTTTGGAGGTCATGAAATTACCTATCAGTCTTGGTACGGAGTGGATGCTCAAACCTTATTATCTAACCGAACCTATAATCCTGCAGGAGAAATTTATGATAATAATGGAAACCTTTCTGGCTTTTATGAAAATCAAGTTGATGACTACACTCAAGATCATTATCAATTTCATTGGGATGAAAAAATTAATTCTTTTTGGAGTGCTTCTCTTGGTTTAAATTATACTTACGGGCGAGGGTTTTATGAGGAATACAACGATCTCTGGTATGAACAAAACGTGAGTTATGGGGGGAATACATCTTTCAACTATTTACAGCTTGAGCCAATTAATGTTGGAGAAACTACAATAGGAAACACTGAAAATATAAGTCAAAAATGGTTGGATAACGATTATTATGTGATGACTTTAGGACTTAATTACCACACTATTCAAACAACAATAAACCTTGGAGGTCTTTACAGTAGATATATTGGAGATCATTTTGGAAATTTACTTTGGGGTCAAACGATTGGAAATACAGAGCCAAATCATCGTTTTTATGAAAGCCAAGGAATAAAAACTGAGGGGAGCTTTTTTGCTAAAGCTACACAAAAATTGACTTCAAAATGGACAGGCTTTTTAGATCTTCAGCTTCGATTGATAGATTACAAAGTTGATGGAACTGTTTCGGGGCCACAAGATTTTACAGTAGATGATCAGTTTACTTTTTTTAATCCAAAAGCTGGACTTACCTATGATTTATCTCAACAGCAGAGTCTCTATTTTTCTTATGCCAAAGCACAGCGAGAACCCAACCGTACTGATTATGAAAACGGTAATCCAAAACCCGAAAAATTAAACGATTTTGAATTGGGATGGAGAATGAAAAAAGAAAAGACACAAGTACAAGCTAATCTATATTGGATGGAATATCAAGACCAGTTAGTATTAACAGGAGCTATTGATGAAGTAGGTGCGCCGATTCGTCAAAATGTAGGAGAAAGTCGACGTATTGGGCTTGAAGTTGATGCGACAATTCAACTGGCAGATCAATGGCTATGGAAACCTAATCTAGCGTTGAGTAGTAATCAAAACTTAGATTTTTATTTTAAAAGAGATGGAATACTTCAAAGCCTAGGAAAAACCCAGTTGGCCTATTCTCCCAATATTGTGGCAGGGAATGCGCTTATTTTTGCTCCCTCTACTCGCTTTCAGGTTGGCTTATTATCAAAATATGTTGGTAAACAATATATGGGGAATATTGACTCGAAAAACTCAACTTTGGCAGCCTATTTTGTTTCTGATATAAATGCTGTTTTTACCTGGCAACCAAATAGGTGGGTTAAAGAAATTCAGTGGTCAACGACCATAAATAATATTTTCAATCTTAAGTATGAGTCAAACGGCTTTTTTTATACCTATGATGATGATTTCTCCTCTCCAGGACAAATTACAACGATTGAAGGAGCAGGCTTTTATCCTCAAGCAGGGATAAATTTATTGACTGGATTGAGACTTACCTTTTAAAACGATAGGCAATAGAAAGGCGGAAAATAAATTTTCCAAAGTCACTTTCTGGAGTCACATTGATAAGCTGCTGACCGATTAAAATTAATTTGAGTTGGGAGTTGTATTCCAATCCCATCTCAATACCGTATCCGTAAGCAATAGGGGAGAGTTCATTATTAAAAAAAAGCCCTCTACTTTCATTGGAAGATTGATGTAATAGAAGATTGGGGTTGCTCCAAAAGTAAAGACTAGTATTTTGCAATGGATCTTCAGCGAGTAAACATTGATAAACCCATCCCACTCGACTATAATTATCAAAAAATGTACTACTTCTAAAACTTGGAAGGGGCTGTCCTTCTATCCATTTTGTTCCTATAGATATTCCAATTTTTGAACTGGAATTCTGTTTTTTTGAAAGTAGAAAGCTAGTGAAAAAGTTTCCGTTTGCGGTTCCTCCGATAGGATTCATAACAAAGTCAAAAGTATTTAAGGCATCTATTTTATTTCCTTTCCAAAGGGTTTGAGTTCCATATATTGTAAAGGAAATATGAGCACCTTTTTTTCCATCGTAGCGCACTTTAAAAATCTCGGCACTAAGATCCAAATGCTGCAAACTACTAATGCCTATAATTCCTTGTCGAATAAAATGTACTCGTAAACTACTTTCTTTTCTTTTATCTTTGCTATAATCTAATTCTACCAATTGTGCTGAGCTTAGACTGCAGAGTAGTAAAAATGATACGAGCCAATTGAGATTATTTTTTAATTTAAACTTCTTTTTTTGAATCTTCATCCGATAAAAATGCTAATTGCTAACCCTTAAAATACCATTATAATTTTGAATTTGATAAAAAAGTAAGCCCTGTGGGGGGTTTAGGTTTTCACTTGGATTGAGCAATTGTCCTGTTGCTAAGCTGTATTGAAAATCTTCACAACTACAGTTTACCAAAACACCCTTTATGGCGAGCTTTGAACAGGTTTCAGGTAAATGATTAGGACAAGTAGCCTCCCAAGCTAAAAAAGAGGAACCATTTAAGTTAAAAATCAAAACGCCATTTACTCCTATATTTTCTATTAAATAACTTCCCCCCACAAAATTTAATTCATTGTATAAGGGGAGACTAAGATTGATTTCTCTTTGAAAGCGAACGTCTGCCAAATAAGGGTTTCTTTGCAGTTCTCTTTTCCCACAGCTTAAAAAGAGCAATAAGACTAATGTTATTCCAAATCTCAGAGACCAAATTGTTGTAATGACTTCCCGCAATTGTTTATATTTGTTATGAATCCACCACTAGGAGGATTTTTTGGTTATTATACAAAACGTAGAAAACATGAGTAAAGTATCTTATTATACAGAAGAAGGCTTAAAAAAACTACGCGCTGAGTTAAATCACCTAAAGGATATTGAGCGTCCCAAAGCTTCTCAGGCAATTGCTGAAGCCAGAGACAAAGGAGATTTAAGTGAAAATGCAGAATATGATGCAGCAAAAGAAGCGCAAGGTATGTTGGAAATGCACATTGCTAAAATGGAAAATGTTTTATCAAATGCACGTATTATAAATGAATCTGAGCTGGACTCATCTAAAGTATTAGTTCTCTCAACAGTTGAAGTGAAAAATAAAGCCAACGGAACTACTATTAAATATACTTTAGTTGCACAAAGTGAAGCTGATCTGAAGACAGGGAAAATTTCTGTAGATTCTCCAATTGGTAAAGGACTTCTTGGTAAAAAAGTAGGAGAGATTGCCATTATTTCTGTTCCCAATGGCAATATTGAATTGGAGGTTGTTTCCATTGCACGTTCCTAATGAAAACTCTTTTTTCTAAAATCATTTCAGGAGAAATTCCAAGCTATAAAGTGGCGGAAGACCAAAACTGTTATGCGTTTTTAGACATTCACCCCAATACTAAAGGGCATGTATTGTGTGTGCCAAAAGTAGCTATAGATAAAGTTTTTGACCTTCCTGAGGACACCTATAACCAGTTAATGTCTTTTTCAAGAAAAGTTGCTTTAGCAATTGGACAAGCTATTGACTGTAAACGAGTAGGGATGACTGTAATTGGTCTTGAAGTACCTCATGCACACGTTCATTTAATACCTTTGCAAAGCATGGAAGATGCTACTTTTCAAAAAAGAATACAACTAACTGTTGATGAAATGGAAGTCACAGCAAAAGCCATTGCCACTTATTTTAATTCACCGAAATAGCTCTAGACTATTTTGTTTAATAAAATTCTGAATTGAGTTCCTTTTCCAAGGACTGTTTTTACCACATTTATTTTTCCTTGATGAAAGTCAACAATAATTCGTCTTGCTAAGGAAAGTCCAAGCCCCCAACCTCTCGATTTGGTTGTAAATCCAGGGGCGAATATTTTAGAGGCAATTTCTTTAGGCATTCCCATTCCTGTATCTGAAATTAGAATTTCAACTTTATGGTCCATTTCATTAATTCTTAGACTTATGGTTCCCTTTCCTTTCATAGCGTCAATTCCATTTTTAATTAGGTTTTCTATAGTCCAACTAATTAATTGAGAATTAAAAGGAATTATAATTCCCTCTTCGGGTAGATCTAAATTAAAGTTAACATGCTCTGAACTTCTTTTTTGAAGATAGCCTACTGTATTATTAATAGTTTCAATCAGATCTGAAGGGGTTAGATCGGGAGTAGAGCCCACTTTAGAAAAACGGTCAGTGATAACTTTCAGCCGTTCAATATCTTTTTCAATTTCCAACACTGGATCAGACTTTTTTTGCTTCTCTTTCAATAAAGTAATCCAACCCATCATTGAGGTCAAGGGAGTTCCAATTTGATGAGCAGTTTCCTTTGCCATTGCAGCCCATAATCGATTTTGTTCTGCTATTTTTGCTGTTTTGAAGACAAAGTATAAAACTGTACCAAATAAAAAAATGATCAGCAAAAGAGCAAGGGGATAATACTGTAACTTTTTTAAAACTTCCGAGTCTCCATAATAAAGTTTTTGATTGATCATTAGAGTCCCCGTTTCGTCTTTGTGTTGAATTAAAATGGCGGAATTCTCTTTTTTTATTTGTGCTAAAATTTTATATAAAGCTGTTGAATCCTGTTTTTTCTTATCCCAGTTTACGTTTCTAATCTCTATGATTTTATCATTTTCATCAACTTGAATCATGGGATTGATTCCTGAGCGTTGAAGCACCTCAAAGTTTAGATTGCTAAAGCTTTGATTTTGAATGTATTCTTTCTGCGCCATAGCCCAAAGCTCCATCTTGGTTCTTTGCTCTTTGCTAAGGTTTTCGAATAACACATTAGTATTCCATAAAATAAAAGCAACAATGATAAATGCAAAAAGATATCCGCTATTTTTTCGTTGATTTTTTAAGATGCGAAGCAACTTCATACAAAAGGATTACTAACGAATATACATGAATTTGATAAATTGATAGAACTTCAAGCCACGACCGAAAAAAGTTTTGTTATTTTTGTTTTATCACAAAAAAAAAACATGGAAGTAGCAGGAAAAATAAAATGGATTGATGAAACAAAAACCTACGGTACAAATGGTTTTCGTAAAAGAGAGGTTGTTGTTACCACAGAGGAACAATATCCTCAACATATTTTAGTTGAATTTGTCCAAGATAAGTGTGATTTAATGAATAATTTTCAAGTAGATCAAAACGTTAAAATTGGAATCAATTTAAGGGGACGTGAGTGGGTGAATCCACAGGGGGAAACAAAATACTTTAACTCTGTACAAGGATGGCGAATTGAAGCTAGTGAAGGAGCTTCTCCAACTGAAATGCCACCAATGCCACCACCTTCTGCTTTTGAGCCCGCTAAAGGCGATGCTAATGAAGTAGAAGACGACTTACCGTTTTAAATTTACTTCTTTATAACGAAAACAGTCTATCAGGTGGTCATTGACCATTCCTATTGCCTGCATGAAAGCGTAAATGACTTTAGGCCCAATAAACTTATATCCTTTTTGTCTTAGTTCTCTATTAATGGTCTTAGCTAAAGGTGATGTTGCAGGTATCTCTTTTAAACTTTTATATTTATTTATTATTGGTGATCCATCTAAAAAGTTCCATAAATAATCCGAAAAACTGCCGTACTTTTTTTGAATATTGAGAAATACTTGGGCATTATTGATCGTCGCACTTATTTTTGATCGATGCCTTATGATTCCAATATTGTTAAGTAGTTCATTCTCTTTTGAAGGCTTGTAGGAGGCAATTTTTTGATAATCAAATTGATCAAAGGCTTTTCTAAATTCCTCTCTTTTTCTTAAAATGGTAATCCAACTCAAACCCGATTGAAATGTTTCTAGAGTCAATAACTCAAATAAAACTTGATCTTCGAAAAGGGGAACTCCCCATTCAGTATCGTGATATTTTTCGTAAAGCACATCCCCTTTACACCAGGCACATTTAGATTTAATTTCCATGGATGAAAGGTATAAAAAAAGCACCCAATTGGGTGCTTTAATAGGATTGGGTATGGCTAATAAATTAAACTAGAGCCACTCGTGAAAAAGCTGACACAGTAGCATCTCCAGCAGATTTTACATAAGCAGCAACGGAAACTTTGTTGTCTTTTATAAAATCTTGGTTGACTAAAGTATTGTCTTTAAAGAAACGCTTTATTTTTCCTTTAGCAATATTATCTAGCATTGCTTCTGGCTTTCCTTCTTGACGCAACTGTTCTTTTGCAATTTCAATTTCTTTTTCAATGACAGAGGCATCTACACCTTCTTCATTTAAAGCAATTGGATTCATCGCTGCGGCCTGCATTGCAACGTTCTTAGAGACTTCAGCAGCATTATCAATAACAGAAGATAAACCGACAAGAGTTGCAATTTTATTTCCCGCGTGTATGTATGATCCAACAAAAGGGGCTGTTAAAATTTTAAAATTACCGATTTCAATTTTTTCACCTATTACACCCGTTTGCTCAGTTAATTTTTCAGCTACAGTCATTCCTTGAAATTCAGAAGATAAAAAATCAACCAAAGAATCATAATTCATGGCTCGATCGGTAAGTGCAGTTGCTAATGACAAATAAGAATCATTTTTAGCAACAAAATCAGTCTCACAATTTAAGGAAACAATAACGCCTCGAGTGTTTTTATCATTCACTTTAGCTAGAACTGCTCCTTCAGAAGAATCTCTGTCGGCACGATTGGCAGCTACTTTTTGTCCTTTTTTTCGTAAACCTTCTACAGCTTTGTCAAAATCGCCTTCTGCTTCAACAAGTGCTTTTTTACAGTCCATCATCCCAGCTCCAGTGGCTTGGCGGAGTTTATTTACTTCAGATGCAGTAATTTTCACAGTTTTATTATTTTATAAATTGTTAGTCTTTATTTTTTTTTTCGTTTGACGCTTCAGCTTTTACTTCAGGATCTGCAATAGCTTCCTCAACAACTGGGGCAGCTTCTTCAGCGGCAATGGTTAATTCAGCTTTTTTAGCAGCAACCTCCATGTCTTTTGCTTCATTAGCGGCAGCTCCTTCTTTTTCGCTTTGACGTTCTTTAAGGCCCTCAGCAAGTGCTTCAGTTACAAGACCTAAAATCTTATCAATTGATTTGGAAGCATCATCATTTGAAGGAATTACAAAATCAACATCACGCGGATCAG
>TARA_B110000027_G_scaffold66720_1_pt1 | contig 12051 bp, 13 predicted proteins | sample TARA_B110000027 | Tara Oceans TARA_B110000027 (sample SAMEA4397101) | marine metagenome | biome: Polar Biome; feature: [SRF] surface water layer (ENVO:00010504); material: water (ENVO:00002006), including particulate matter (ENVO:01000060) such as... | depth 5 m
ACTGGACCTTGAGTTAAAAAATCAGATTCCATAACTTCAATAACAGATTCAATATCTTCTTTATTTATATTTTGCCTACCATATGGTATCATAAGAAATTATTATTTTTTAGAAATGTATACTTGAATTCTGCAATCTTCCAGTCCTCTATAGTGTCAATATCTTGAGCTAAAATAGACGGTAATTCTATAGGATATGTAAAATCTGTAAAGAGAAGCTGTTCTTTCAAAAAACTTTCAACCTTAAGAAAATAAAATTGTCCTACATCATGGTAAAACTCCTTTAAATCCTGACTTCTTTTATTAGTATTTTCAGGCCAATTCATTTTAATTTTTTTATTTTCTAGAACTAATGCTCTTTGAATTGGATAGGAAAATTTTGATACTGGAATAACTGATTTTATATCTTTTTTAGTTATGATGTCATATGCCCCTCTTAACGTTCTAAAATCTAATAATGGGGCGGTTGGGTAAATACAACAAACATATTTAGGGTTAATTCCAATTTTTTTATAAGAAATTAGTACTTCTTCAATCACATCTGCAGTTGTTGAAATATCTGATGAGTTTTTTTCTGATCTAATAAATGGTATTTTAGCACCATTACTTTTTGATATTTCCGCTATTTCTTTATCATCCGTAGACACCATTATTTCGTCAAAAAAACCGCATTTCAAAGCTGTTTTTATAGAATAGCTAATTATAGGTTTTCCCAAAAATAATTTTATATTTTTCTTAAAAATCCTTTTACTTCCTCCTCTTGCAATAATTACAGCAATAGTATTAATTTTTTTTTCTTTCATTTAATCATTATTGCTAAAAATATTTGAATAACTAAAAATCTGAGGATTTGTTTTTGAGTTTCTAATTATATCTCTGATTTCTGGTTCATATGCTTCACTAAAAATAAATATGATCTCAGGGTTTATTTTTTTTAATTCATCTGGAGAAAAAACTTTATACCCCAAAAATTCCCTTCCTTTCTTTTTTTCATCTGAGTCAAAATATCCTTTTAAATTAATTTTATCTATGTCTGTTTCCATAATTGCTGAAAAAGAAAGATTACTTGCTGGAAAAAAGAATACAGATTTTTTTCTTCCTAATGAAGAATAAATTTGATTGAGCTTAACCCTTCCTTTATCATGCTTGTTATGAAAGTATGACATAAAAAAATTATTGAAGCTCTCTTCCCCATATTGTGGTCGAACTGTTCGACTAAAAATTAATCTCATTACTCTATTAGGAGTACTAGGATCATTTTTGTTAATAGATCTTTCTATAGAAATATTTCTAAATCCTTTTCTGCGAAAGAGGTCAACCAAGCATTTGTCATTAAATTGAGAAAGATGTTCAAACATAAAAGCATCTGTCTCTTTATCTAAAATAGTCCAATCAGGGACCTCAATAAAAATTTTTCCGTTCTTAGTTAGGGAATTTTCAACATATTGAATAAATGAATCTAAGTCATTAATATGTTCCAAAACATGTCTTAAAATAATTAGGTCAACTTTATTTTTATTTTTATTAAAGTCATGAAAATCTGGTATTAAATTTAAAATTTCTAAAGCTTCTGAACTTAGTTCATCATAATAGATTTTAAAGTTATAATCCTTTTTTAAAGCTTTAAGGAAATGGCCTGTATGGGCTCCTATTTCAAGACAAGATGCAATTTTATTTAAATCAACATTTCTCTTCAAGAAATCTATTTGATGATTTATACTTTCAATATCGTATACAGTTGCTTCCGGATTTCGAAGCATTGGACTTTTAATATAATAATTGTTCAAAAAGTCATCTCCAACATAATTGGACTGGAAAATATACTGACAATCAACACAAATACCGTAATTAACATCAACTATTTTGTTTAGATTGGAAAGATAAAAAGATTTCTTAAAAAGATTTCTTTTTATATTTTCACTTTTACATACTCTGCATTTGTTGATTTCGATTAAATCAGTTTTCATGGATTATCAAATAAGGTTTTTTTAATGAAGTTTATTTTATCTTTTCCAATGTAGCTATGGTATCTTGCTTTTTTCTCATCCTGTTTATATGGTTTTATTTTAAAACCATTTTGAAATATAATTTTTTTTATTATTTCAACAAGAAATTTTGCTGTCTCTTTATAAACCGAAGATCTAAATTCAAAGTAACTTGAGCGTACTAAATTTAGTTTTTTAATTTCAACTATATCACCCGTATCAATATTTTCATCTATTAAATGACATGTGGAATAAACTTTTCTATTCTCAAATATTTGCCACTCAGGGGCACTGCAACCTCTATATTCAGGCAACAAACCAGGATGAAAATTTAATATGCCTAATTTGTATTTATTTATAATACTTTTATCAATAATACCTGTCCCTCCTTGAATTCCAAGATCATAATTTTCACACACTAAAAAATTGACTAATTCTTTAGATTTAAGTGATTTAAATCTATGAAAATTATGAAATTTTGCTAACTTATTTTCATTTTCGGGTATCCATAAATTCCCACATCTTTCGCTTTCTAAAGTATTGATTTCAGGAAAAAATCCTACTGATAATACATCGATTTTAATATTATTATTTTTTAAATTGTTTAGGTACTCTCTTCCGGCATAAGAGTTTTGATTCATAATCAATGAGATTTTTATTTTTTTTATGGCCATCCTTTTCCAATTGTTATGTATTTATTTTCAATTTCTTTATACTTAAAATTATTGTTTTTAACAAATTTTATTTTACTGATTTTTTTGTTATAATCTGGATTTTGTGATCTGCTCCACCCATTAAACTCCCACTTTCTTGGATTAATTTTATTCCAATATTTTTCGTTTCTGAACTGATCCATAATAAAGTTTAGACCTTTTTCTTCTATACCTAACCATTTCAAAAATAAATTTGAAAATTCTGGATCATTTAATTCATGTTTTTTTATAAGATGAAGACCTTCTTCTCTTGTTAATCTTCCAAAACGAATTTCTCTACATGCATGATCAGTTACCTTAGAATACCCGTGTTTATACAATTTTAATGTATCGTGAAGATTCATATAATTATAACAATCAACGTAGTCGTAACAATCAAATGTTCTAGCAAATGATGACGTTAAATATCCATACTTAGAAATCATTTCTTCATGTTGTGCTTTTGGATCCCACCTAATATAATTTCCTAAATAAATACCTCTTACATTATTCGCTTTTAAGACCTTATCAGTTGGATATTGATATTGCCAAAGATCTCTTTTAGTCAAATCATCATGAATTGAAATGATATCATTAGCTTCATGATTAAATAAGTCATGATCTTTTCTGTATCGTCTTGTCATTTCAACTTCATGCATATGAGAAAACATTCCAACTTGTTCAATTCCTTGGTGAGCTCCCCATATGATTAAAGGAATTTTTAAATTTACTGCTGTCTGAACTGGAAAAACAGTTTGTCCAGCTAAAATTGGCCAGTAAATATTTCCATGTTCTCGAAATGTTTTTCTTGTAATTTTTTTAACTGAGATTGGATTAATATTTTGATAAATTATATCACAATTAAGTTGAATTCTTAAATTGGCAAGATTTTTAATTCCCAAAGGAGTATTGAAATATTTATTATAAGTAACTAATAAAGGATTTAGACCTAACTTATTTTTTACAATATGAACAATATAATATGAATCGTTAGCTCCAGTCACAGGAACTATACAATCATAATTTTCTGCTTTTATGTTTCTATATGGTTTAACAATTAATTCTAATTTTTTAAATCTCTCATCCCAATCTAAATAATCTTTTTCTTCATGAATTTTACACCCTGAACATATTCCATCATCATTAATTATTAACCCTAGGGGATGGTCAGAAGAATAAAGACATCTTTTGCAAAAATTTATTTTCATAATTAAATATTTGAATCGTATTTTGGTTTTCTAATATTTTTTGAATTTAAAGAGTCTTTAATAGATTGAATTGAATGTTCCTTGTAATTCAAAGAATTTCCTATTGCTATTGCTGAAATCCTATCGTTATTTAATATTTTTTTAATTTGATTATTATCACTTATACCTCCAAAAACAATTAAATTTGCATCAATTTTTGGAAAAAGTTTAATCAAATTTGTATCAAAAGATTTTGGAAAACCTTCTTTTTCTTTATTTATCAGTAATACTTCCGATACTAAATTTAAATTAGTGATAGATTTGATTAATTCTTCATTAATTATTTGACTAGTCCCTTTCTCATAATCAAATAAATATAATTCATCGTCAATTTTTAATATCGGAAGTGATGCTATAATTGCTTGCGAACCTATAGATTTACTTATTTTAGGTATTTCTTTCTGATTTTTCCTTATTAAACTGTCGACAATAATTCTATCTGCTCCATGCTTGATTATGTTAATTGCATCAAGATGATTTCTGATTCCTCCACAGTAAATTAAAGGGGTAGTGATTTTTAATTGTCCTATCCTTTTTAGTAATTCAAAATCTGGCCCAATATCTTTTTTTGTTCTATCAATTACTTGAATTAAAATTTCATCTGCTCCCCATCTGTCAAGGTTTTCAATCAAACATTCTGGTTTACCGAGCGGTAAATAATTATTATATGAGAAAGATTGAACAGCCAAATCATTTTTAATTGTTATTAACCCAATTAATCTTTTTTTAACCATTTATAAGTTTTTTTATAATTTTCTGCAATATTTCTTTCCCTGCTAATTGGCTTTTCTCAGGGTGAAATTGAAACCCAATTATATTACCACTTTTAATAATTGATGGAATTGTTTCGCCCAACGATTTGGTTTCTCCAATAATAAATTTTTCCTCTCCAACATACTTAAACTTATGATTAAAGTAAAACTGATCTTTTTTTAACCCATTAAATATATTATCATCAATTAAAAAATAATTATCATTCCAACCGATATGCCAATTAGTGTTTTTTATCTCAACTATTTCACCTTTGATTAAATCTAAACCTCTAGTCTCTTCAAATTCATATGATTTTGAGCATAATAGCTGCATTCCTAAACATATTCCAATTATTGGCTTGTTTGATTTTACCCATTCAAATATAAAATCATCTAAGCCTCTTTTTTTTAATATATCCATTGCCTCTGGGAAAGCTCCAACTCCTGGTAAAACTATTAAATCAGAATCTAATAAAACTTGTGGCTTCCAACTAACATAAGCATTAAAACCAAAAGACTTAAGCGAATATAATAGTGAGTCTTGATTGCCGAGATCATAGTCTAGAATTCCTATTTTTAATCTTATCATACTCCTAAACCAACTTTAAATTTTCTTTGAATTTTTCCATTTTTATCAATAAAAAATAAATCTTTATTTATGATGCTTTTTACCTTATCCCAAAAAAGAGAAATTGGGATTTCAATATAATTACAAAAATCTTCAATGTATTTTTCTGAAATCTTTCCTTCATGATTTTCAATTAAAGATATTCCCTCTTCCCTTGACATTGTTCCATGTCTTACACCTTCATTGCAATAATCATTAACTCTTCCAAAACCATATTTGTAATATTTTATCATTTGGTTTAGTATAACCCAGTCCTCATCCAGCGAAAAACAACCCCATAAATCACCTGTGTTTTCAAAGCTATCTTCCCTCAATTCAAGCCCATGGGTTGCTGAAAATGTTCCATTATTAATTATAGACCAGTCTTTCCAAAACCATCCCATATAAATTATTTGCAATTTTGCTTTATTAAATTCATCTATCGTAGGGTAACGGTATGCTATTAGGTCTTTTCTGTTAAAACCTTCATTTAACATCCAGTCTAATTTACCTCCTTTTACTGTATTCATGTTTCTAAGGTTATTGCCATCATAACCGATTTTACCTACAGTGTTCATATCGCCAAGTTGGAGTCCAGGATTTTCTCCCCAAAAAATTAATTTAATATTGTATTTAATAGCAATTTGTGGAACAGAGCTAATTATTGCCTGCTCACTTGACTTTGCCCAATTAAGATCATTTAGGAAACCTGATCTTAAAGCTTTCTTCCATGTTTGTGGCTGAAGTGCCCAAATAATGACATCAAATCCTAAATTTATTAAATTAGAAAGATTGTCCGTTCCTCTTTCTGTTATCTGTTCAGGAGGATACGCAAGACATACTAGTAATGGGTTTAAACCTAATTTATCTCGTGCCCACAAAGCTTGTCGAGTGCTGTCTTTTCCTCCACTTACACCAATAATACAATCAAAATGGGATTTGTTATTTTTATATTTTTTAAGCTCAGCTTCGAGTAATTCAAATCTATACTCCCAATCGGCTTCTAAATTTGAATTGAAGTGATAATTACATGCAGGGCATAAACCCTCATTTGTGAAATAACTTCCAGGCCTGGTGTCAGGTTGCAAGCATCTATTACAATACTTCATAAAACTCTAATTTAAATATTCTAAGTTTTTCCAAACTTTTTTAAATGCACTTATAAATAAGTCTATTTCATTATCTCTCATCTCATGCATACACATTTGATATCCTAAATATGTTTCATCTTCTAGATTTTCTGATACTGGACAAATACCTTTATCATATGTGATATTACTTTTGTTAATTGTCCACGGAAAATGATTTTTTCCATAAACTATTCTTTCTTGAAAAGTGGGTAATAAATGAAGATTAGAAAATTTTATGCCTAGGCCCTCTAACCCTTCTCCATTTAATGCTTTAAGAATATTTTCTCTTTTTGCACCCTTCAACTTTGTTATTTCAAGTTTCATGAAAAACATATAATATACATGGGTATTATTATACCCAATAGATGGCAAAACCAAGCCTTCTAATCCATCTAAACCTTCGTGCAATTTAATTGCTATTTCTTGCCTTCTACTTGTTATTTGATCTAGTTTTTTTAATTGTTCAATTCCAATTGCTGATTCTAATTCTCCCATTCTAAAGTTATAGCCCAGCATATTAGATAGATTTTTTATTTTTGCATCTCCCACTACAGACTCTGCATGATTACGAATTAATCTTAACTTTTGAGCAATATAATCATCATTTGTAACAATAACTCCACCTTCTCCTGTTTGAATGTGTTTATGACAGTTTAAACTAAAACCACCAACGTCAGCTATTGTTCCGGCATATTTGTTTTTGTATTTTGCGCCTGGTGATTGCGCTGAATCACTTATGACCTTAAGATTATATTTTTTTGCAATTTTAATAATTTCATCCATTTCACATGATTGTCCTCCAATATCAACAGCCATAATCGCTTTTGTTTTTTTAGATATTTTTTTTTCAATTGAATTCGGATTGATACAAAAAGTTTTAGGGTCAATATCTGCAAAAACTGGAATTGCATTCCAATTTAAAATAGACATTGCACATGCACTCATTGTCCATGGAGGCAATATAATCTCATCTCCAGGTTCTATGTCAAGGGATCCCACTGCGCATATTAAGCCTGATGTCCATGAATTTACAGATACAGCATGCTTAACGTCAAATTTTTCTTCCCAATTTCTTTCAAATTTATTCACAAATTCACCTCCCAGAAAATTATCTCCATGTTTTGCAATGAAGTTTGATAATATTCCTTTTTTTAATACTTGTGAAACAATACTAGCCTCTTCTTCACCTATTGAGTTAAATTTTTTGAATTTATTTTTAATTATTTTGGAGCCCCCAAAAATTGCTAATTTATCCATTAAATTTTTAATTTATTTAAAATTTTTCTAACATATAATGCATCTTTTCCTGTAGAAATAAATCCTTTTTCACCAATCAAAGCTTTGTAAAGCTCATTACAAAATGACAATTGATTATAGTAAAAGTCAGACTCTATTTTATTTTTTTTATGCTCAATAATTTTACCTCGAGGAAAATTATTTCTTGCTTTTTTTAAGCCATACCAATTAATTTCTATACCATTATTATTATATTCTAATAAACCGTTATCACAATACATTTTAAATCCATTAAAAGTGTATTTAAAGTCAAGTGGTGAAAAGATTATCTCTGCCAAATTATAATTTAATTTAAAAGTATGATTAAATTTTTTATCTCTTTTTTCAGCATTATGATTTGTAATCAAACTTGTTTCTAAAACTTCACCAAAAAGCATATTAAAAAAGGAAATGAAATGTGAACAACTATTTTCAAGGCCTTTAGAATACAAATGAATTATTTTGAATGGGGGCCTGATTTCATTTTGATTAATACGCTTTATAATTTCTTTTGTAACTAATGAAGAATTTCTCTGATAATTAACAAAAATAGCTGTTGTTTTTTCAGAGCAGATTTTTACTGCTTTTTCAGCCTCAGTAAATGATTTAGTAAAAGGTTTTTCACAAACAATAAATTTGATTTTATTATTTTTTAAAACATCTTTAATTATTTTAAATTGAGAATTTGGTTGAGTACAAATAATTATTCCATCTGGACTAGTTTCTTTTAATGCTTCTTTTGTAGAACTATATGATTTATATGGATAATTTTTTTCAAATAAATCTCTACTATTTTTATCATTATCAACACCTCCAATAATTTGAAAATTTTCACTTAAATGGAACGCTCTTGAATGACTTAGAACATAATTCTCCGGTAAGCCTAGATCATATTTTAAGCCAATATTCCCTAACCCAACAATTAGTATTTTAAATTGTTTTTTAACCATTAATTTTTATGACATTTCTTAATACACAAAAAGCTTCAGCAAAAATTACTCCAATATTTTTTCCGTGATTTTGAGCATTAATTTTAATTGAATCCGGAGATCTAGGGTGCGGGTAATCACGCTTTTCAAAATCGTAGCTTTCCATTGCATTTATTTTAGAGTTCAAATTTAATTCGTTGATTTCAATAAATAAATTTGGCTCAAATAACATTTTTTCTTGGGGGGGTCTCCATTCAGTGCTTGAGAGTGTTTCAAATGTTATAATCGTATTTACGGTCTCTTTAGGTAAAGGTCTAATTGCTGTTACTACAGCATTATAAGTTTTTTGGTGATCTATATTTAGATCACCAAAGTGATGAGTAAAAACAATTTCAGGTTTAAAAATATCTTTTTGTTTTTCAATAATCTTAATGATTTCTAGTAAATCAATACTATCAAATCTATTATCTGGAAGATTTTCTGTATGTAAAGAAGCATACCCTAAAAAAGCTTTTGCTTTTTTTATGTTTTCTTTATGAATGGTGAGTTTTTTGTTATCTTTTATTAAGCCCCTTTCAATTGATCTTGATGTAATTCCTTCACCTAAAATAACAACACGAATATTTGCATTATAATTATTTACTAACTTATTTATTGTGCCTCCAATACCAAGAATTTCATCATCTGGATGAGCAACAACAATCATTATTTTTTTATTTAAAAAATCCATAGTTATTTCATTATGATAATTGGAACTATATTTTTATTAATGGATGATAAAGTATATATATTTTTATTAGAGTCTATAAATTCCTGACTTTCCAAACAAAACGAAGAAAGAGGTTGTTGATCTTCGTAACAAGCACCGGTATCTATTCCAATTTTATATCCATCATAAAAAGGTGAATAAAAAGCTGTATGCCCAAATATTATTGTGTACTTCCCTCTATAAAATCTTCTTAGGTTTAGAAAATCAAACCTATTAAACATGACATCACTTGTTGTAAAATCATTAAGAGGTTTATTGAATTTTTTTGGATTAAGACCACTATGTGTTATAATAAAGTTTTCTTTTTTATAATACCTTTTTAAATTTTTAAAGATAAACGAATACTCTGTTTTAATATAATTATATGTCTTTCTATATGAGTTATATCCAAAACTGTCTTGAGTTTCATTACCTCCCTTTGAATTTAATATACTTTTGTGAGATTCATGATTCATCCAATAATATTCATGATTGCCAATTAGATAATGACATTTATGTTTTGAGTTTAAAATTTTCAAAAAATCTAAAACCTGTTTTGCATTTTGTCCTTTATTTATATAATCACCCACAAAAATAAAAATAGGATTAGCATCTTTTTTAATAATAAAAGAAATTAGAGCTTTTAATTTATCAAACATACCATGTATATCACCTATTGCATAATTCATGAATTGTTTTTTTTGAGTATTTATTAAGAGAAGTTAGAAAGTTATAATTATGTTCAAAAATGTCATTTAGTTTGTCAATATTCATAAAAAAAACATGATGGTACTTCATATCCATAATTATTTTTGAATTACTCCCTTTTTGTTTTATTAGATGTTTAATAGTATCCCTGAAACTCATACTTTCTCCATAGCCTATGTTGAAAATCTCAAAAGGTTTATCCCAAGTATATTTTGCTAATAATGTTTTTATGATTTGGTTTAGATCGTTTATTTCTATACACTCCCAATTAAACTTTTGGTTAACATTTAAAATAATATCCTTGTTATTTAATAAATCTTTAATAGTGTTGAAAATTAATCCTGACTTTCTATCAGCTCCGTAAACACCTGGAATTCTCAATATAAGTGATTTGATTTTCTTGGTGTGTGCAATAAAAGATACAATTTCTTCACCTATTTTTTTGCTTAATCCATAACTTGATAAAGGTTTTAAATATGACGTTTCAAAAGCAATATTCATAGGGCTATTATATACTGTCATTGACGAAATAAATACTAGCTTTTTTATTTTATTGTTATTACATATATATTCCAAAAAATTTGCAAACCTATTTGTATTTGTTTCAAATGAAATTGAATTTAAAGTTGTATTAAAGTTATTATTTATATCAGCTGCAAGTAAAATAACACAATCAAATTGATAGCCATTTAAATTTTTGAAAGTTTTAGGATTGTTGAAATCAATCACAAAATCCGAATCATTTGATTGGTATCCTGAAGTCATCACTGAATTAGATTTTAAATTATGCCTAAGATTTCTACCTATATATCCAGTTCCGCCAACTAAAAGAAAATCAGTCTTCATAAAATATATTTTTCCATCTTCTTTTTAAAAAAAGATTGTCTTTTGGTTCAATAATTTTACCATTAAAATTTTGATTGTAATGATCTAAGTACATTTTAATTTCATCTATCTTAGAATAATAACTTAACAAAAGTGTAGTTGAAAATCTTGGGTTGATTTCAAAAATTTTTAATTCTCCCTTTTTGTCTAAAATTAATTGAATATTAAATGGTCCTCGAGGTTTTAATTTATCAATTATTAAATAAACTAATTGATTAATCTTTTTATTTTTTAATGTTTTGGCTTTAATTGTTATACCTTTTTTTTCATATATTTTTCTGGTACTTACACTTAATAATTGATTTAAATTATTAACATTTACGCCTATTGAATACTCATCTCCCTCAAAAAATTCTTGAATAATTACTTCAGAAGCTTTATGTTTTTCAAATTGAAAATAAGCTTCAACTTGTTCTTTTTTTTCTACTTTTTGAACTCCCCTGCTACCTCTTCCAAAAATTGGTTTTATAATTAACGGAAAATTTAGTTTGTTTAAATCTATTTTATTACACTTTATTGTTTTTATTTTTGAAATATTTTCCTGTTTTAATCTAATCATTAAATCATATTTATTTAATGATAATTTTAAAAAATCTAATGCTGGGCAAATTACCTTAACTCCATTATAGTTTTCTAATTTTTGCTTAACAATAATAAGTTCTTCATCAATTAGTGGGACGTAAATATCTATTTTATTTTGTTTTACAAAATTTTTCAAAAAATCAATGTAATTATGAGACGATATAAGTGGAGAAACTGCAAATTTTATTTCTGGATATTCGAATTTTAGGTCATTATTATTATCATGAAAATAAAGTTCAAATGTATCTTTTAAATAATTTATTAAATCAGGAAATAACGAACCTCCAAGTGCTGAAAATAAAATCTTTTTTTTCATATATTTTTCCATAAAATGGGATCATCCTTTTTTATATTTTCTTTTGAAATTCTCCCAATTACAATTTGAATATGAAATGGATGAATACCATAATTTGGCCGTTTGATAATGATATGATCGCTTGTTATCATTTCTCCCTTTTTTATATTTTTTTTTGCAATCAAACTTCTTCTAGCATTTTTAAAAAACTCTAATT
>TARA_B110000027_G_scaffold81475_1_pt1 | contig 12039 bp, 12 predicted proteins | sample TARA_B110000027 | Tara Oceans TARA_B110000027 (sample SAMEA4397101) | marine metagenome | biome: Polar Biome; feature: [SRF] surface water layer (ENVO:00010504); material: water (ENVO:00002006), including particulate matter (ENVO:01000060) such as... | depth 5 m
ATTTAATTGATAAAATTGAAGAATTAATTTCTAGTAAAAAAAATATTTCAACTTCTGTATCTATTGTTGATCCTGATACAAAATATAATATTGATCAATCAAGAGCTATACCATGCTATGCAAGGTTTGCTCATCCAGCTATTGGCTTGGATGGTTATTTATATCACTGCTCAGAGTCATCCTCTCCAGACTTTCATGATCAATCACTTGGAAATTTGAAAGATAATAATTTTTGGAACCTTTATTATTCATATAACAAAGATGTGGTTGAAAAAAGCTTTAAACTGATGGAAAAAAATAAATGCATGTGTGACAGAAAACTTTTCATTGTAAATAAAGAGTTTCAAAAGACAGGTTTACTAGACAAGCACAACTTTAAAAAAACAGGTAAATAATAATCTTAACTTATCTAAAATGAATAATTAAGAATATGGAATTTACCGAGTTTTTAGTAAAAATAAATTAATCAAACGATACAACGATTCTTTACTGACGTAAAGTTGAATGAGGAAATAGTTACAGTTCATTGTGCCAATACTAGATCAATGAAAGATCTGCTTGATGAAAAGTTATTTCTTAAATTTCTTAAAGAAATTATAACTAACTAATTTATAATTTTTTTTTAAATAGATTGGTGATTATTCTTTATCAATTTATTTAATATTGAGCTATCAATATTAAATAAAGAACTTGCTTTAATAAAGTCATATAAAGAATATATCCCAAAAGATTCGTGTTCATTTACTAAATATATTTCTTTTTTAAAAAGTTTATTCGTTTCAAAATTCTGAAATTTTTTGTTGTAAAAAAAAATACCACCTGCAACTTTATATAACGGATCAATATCTTTTCTATTCTTAATTTTATTTGAAAAATTAATTCCATTTATAAATGATGATTTATTAGTATAAAAAAAATTATTTAAAATAGCCACAGATAATAATAGATTAGTTTTTCTTTTTTTATATTCTAAAAAAATATTTTTAATTGTAGTCGCAGATTTAAAAGGATAATTTGGGAGTAAAACACAAATACTTGAAGAAAAATCAATCTTTCTTTTATTAATCTTTTTAATCATTAAGTAAAAAGGTTCTTGAGTATTCTTAACAAGAATAAGTTTTAAATATGAATACTTCATTAAAAGAATATTTGCAGATTCTTTGTCATTTGTGATAATATATATATTATTAAATAAATTTGATTTTTTTGCGATAATAATACTGTGCTCTACAAGCTGTAAACCTTCAAGTTCAAGAAAATTTAAGTTATTAATAAAATCACCTTTTTTTCTACAAGGAATGAAGCAATCTATTTTACCAGGTTTTAATTTCACTATATGCCTTTTTAAAATCATTTATATGTCCGATATCAATCCATTTATCACCTATATCAAAAGTATTTATTTTTTTACTTGAACTGAAGACTTCATCCATATTAACAAAAGATTCTTTTTTTTTTTTGAAAAAATTAACTAAGAAGTTTTTTTTGATTATGTAAATGCCAGTGTTAATTTTTTTAATCAAAGTTGGTTTTTCTTTAAATACTATCTTATTTTTTTTCTTAGTCATTATAGCATATGGAAACTTTATTTTATGCGATTTTACACAAATTGTCATATCAGATTTTTTGTTTGTGTGTTCGGTGATCAATTCATTAAAATTAACTTTTGAAAATAAATCACCATTGATAACAATTAGATGACTACATTTGCTTTTTTTAATAATCAATCTAAGACAACCCGCAGTGCCCAATGGCTGCTCTTCAATAACTAACTTAATTTTTTTAATTTTTTTTTTTTTTTTATTAATTATTTTTTTAGTAAAATCTTTTTTGTAAAAAGCTGTAACAAAAATTTTACCAATTTTTTTATTTTTAAGAATATTGATTAAAGAATATTCAAATGGACTAATATTGTTTGTTGTTAAAAATGGTTTTGGGATTAAATATGTAAAAGGCCTAAGTCTTGATCCAATACCACCACACATAATAACATAATCAGTTTTCATTATTTATTCAAAATCTGATACTTTTAATATTTGATCTTTTCTTAAGTTTCGCTTTGCTTTTCTACCTAGTATATCATTGATCTTTTGTGGAGGAATTCCAGTACCAGGTCTTTTCATAATTATGTTAAATTCTGTAAACATTTCACCTTTGTTAATTATTTCATTGGTTACAATGCTTCTACGTGCGTTAAGTTTTGATTTAACTTCACATTTTAATAAATTTCTTACTTTCTTATTTCCATTAATTTGTCGAAGAATATTTATATTTTTTCTGAAAATTAATAAATCATTTTTATTTAAAGAATGAAAATGATCGTTACCTTTTTGACCCTTAACATCACTAAAATGTTTTTCAATAACTTGAGCTCCATTTAAATACGCACTAGTTAATATCATCATCGTATCATCAGGTAATGTATGATCAGAATATCCAATAACATTTTTTTTAAAATTTTTAGATAAAAAGGCTATCCACTCAAGGTGAGCATCAACATTTTTGGTTGGATAACTCAAAACACAATGTAAAATAATCAATTTAATATTACCATTTAATTTATTGATAAAATTAACAGTTTTTCTAATTTCATTAAAAGTACTCGCACCAGTAGATATAATTATTGGTTTGTTTTTTGTGCATATTTTTTTGATAAGAGGAAAATTGTTTATATCGGCTGATGCAATTTTAAAAAAAGGCACGAGTTTATCAAGATAATCGACAGCATCTAAATCAAATGGAGTTGATAAAAAATCAATTTTTATTTTATCACAATAATCTTTTAATATTTTAAATTCTTTAAATCCAAATTTGTCAAATTTTTTAAATAATTCAAATTGAGATTTTATTGGAACTTCTTTAAGATTCCAATAATAAGGACTCACTTTACATGCTATTGTTTCAGCTTTATAAGATTGAAATTTTACAGCATCGGCCCCTCCTTCCTTTGCTAATTTAATTATTTTTTTTGCCCTATTGATATTATTTTCATGATTAACACCTATCTCAGCAATAAAGTATGGCTGACTAAAATTTGTTAATGATTTAGATCCAAGTTTAAATTTCATTACTTATTATTTTTACTAATTTATTTTTTTTCTTAAAAAATTTGATACGTCTTATTATAAGGTTTTTTCTATAATTGTTATTAAAATATATCCTATTTAATTCATATATAATTTGAGAAAAATCTTTTTTAATAAAGGAAGCAAGTTTCAATTTTTCTAATATTTGTGCTCTTTTTTTTTCTCTTTTTTCAATTGTGAAATGAATAGTTGGAATACCTATATAACCTAACTCAAAAGATGTATTACCAACAGAAGAAATGGCTATATCTGTTTTTTCATAAAGTTTATTAATATTCTTAATGCTGTCTATTAAAAATGTTGGTTTATTAAATTTAATATTTTTTTTTGTTAATACCTTGATCATTAATCTAAAATTAAATTTAACTTCTCTTTTATTTTTTTCTAAAAAATTTATTAATTTTTGTAATTGGTTATTGCTATCATTTCCACCTTGAATAATTAGAATATTAATTCTTTTTTTAGAAATATAGTTAATAGGTAGCTTAACTTTATTAATATTTTTAGGAAATGTAAAAAATTCTGGTCCACTATTTTTTAAATGTAAATCTAGGGGATTTATATTAACAATATTTAATGTATCTTTTTTCAAATTTTCAAATGTAATTATTTTTTTTTTAGATTTAAATTTGGGATATGTCTTAAGATCAAAAATATTTAAATCAAATTTTTTTTTTAAGATATCATTTATCTCTTTTTTATTTTTAATATTAAATAATGAAATAATAAATTTATTCTTTAATAAATCTTTTAATCTTAATGATCTAAAATAATGACCAGAACCAATTTTTTTAGATTTTTCATAAATTATTGCAATTTTTTTCATTAAACTTTTAAAATAATTTTTAAACCATTTAAAATATTAGTTTTGGGCTCCCATTTAAATAATTTTTTATTTATTTTAATTAATGCTTTAGTTGAAGATAATTTGGATACATATGGTTTTTTATAGGAATAATGAATATTTTTATTTAAAAGAAATTTTATTTTATCATAAATATATTTAATCGAGTATGATTTTCCATTGCCTATCTCAAAAATTTTATTGCTAACATTGTAAATAGTGCAATTATAAATTGCTTTCACTAGATCGTCTATATAAATAAAATCTCTTGTATTTTTATAATTATATAATTCTAATTTTTTTGTTTTATTCTTAAAAATTCTGGAGATTGCATCAGACACTATATAGCCATTTTTTTGACCCGGTCCGTATAAATTAAAAACTCTTAGAATGACTGATTTTAAACCTCTCTCTTTATTTTCAATTAAATAATCTTCACATTTTTTCTTTGCTTTTTGATAATTACTATTTAAATGAAGCTTTCTTTCATTATATTTTCCAAAACAACTACTACTTAAAAAAATTATCTTACAATTATTTTCTTTAGAATATTTTGATAATTTTTCTAATATTTTTAACTGTGTAGTTATATTTGTATTTTTTTTTCTCATATCAAAGCCTAAATGTAAAATATGAGAAATTTTTTTGTGATTGATTTTTTTTTTTAGAATATCTTTTGTTTTTAACTTAATTAAGTTAATATTTTTTATCTTAAAATATTTAGCTAAATTTTTTCCAACAAATCCAGTTGAGCCAGTGAGAATAATTTTTATTTTCAATTAAATATTGTAGATATCTTTATAAATTTTTTGGTTCTTTTTTACCCATATTATGGTCTTTTTTAGACCTTTTACAAAACTTGTTTTTGGCTTCCACCCTGTTGCCTTATTTAATTTATTAAAGTTGCTTCTTAAAGACATAACTTCACTTGTCTTTTTTCTTTTTCTTATATTTTCAATGATTATTTCTTTTTTTATTCCAATTGTTACTGAAATTAGATTGTACAAATCTTTAATAGAGATTTTTTCATTAGTTCCAACATTATATGTTTCACCAAATTTTTTTAAATTATAAATTTTGTAATAAGCATCACATAAATCTTCAACATACGTATAGTCTCTTTTTGGTGTAAGATTACCAAGTTTAACTTTTTTAATTTTTTTATTATTTAATTGAAATATAATATTTGGTATTACCGCTCTAGCTGATTGTCTTGGTCCATAAGCATTAAATGGTCTTATAATTTTAATAGGCAAATTAAAAGACCTAAAATAACTTTTGGTGAGCTCATCTGCGCTATTTTTTGAAGCAGCGTATGGAGATTGTGATTCTGTTGGATGATTCTCATCCATAGGTTCATATCTCGAACTACCATAAACCTCGCTGGTTGACGTTACAATTATATTTTTAATTTTATTTTGCTTGCAACTTTCAAGAATATTATATGTACCTAAAATATTTGTATTAATATAAGCGAGAGGGGATTTATAAGAATAAGGTATTCCAATCAAGGCTGCCAAGTGAATTACAGAATCAACTTTTTTAATTGTATTATTAACAATGTCGTAATCCCTAATATCTCCAAGTTCTACTTCAAGATTTTTATTATTTTTTATGTCTTCTAGCCATCCATAATTGTTGTGAAAATTATATTTATCTAAAACAATAACTTTAACTCTTTTTTTAAGAAAGTAATTAGTCAGATTTGATCCTATAAAACCACATCCACCTGTTATTAGTACTCTTTTCATTTAATTATTTATAAAGTATGATATTAATTTATTAATCATTATAAATAAATTTATAAAGTATGAAAGAAAATATACCTAATTTTGATAGTAATAAGCAGGATATACTTACTGGCTCATCCAAAATATATTCTAAAGACAATAAACCATTTAACAAGCATGATTACATGGTTAACAATATGTCTGAAAACTTAGCCTATAAGAGCTACTTGAGTAACCATTCTACTAAAGATTTAAATGAAAAAATTTTAAACTTATTTATTGAAAGGTATAAAAATTATAGAAGTAAATGGTCTTCACAGCCATCTCAAATTTTTAATCAAAGTTACGAAACTTATATTGAGAATAAAGATGATGTTAAACCACTTTGTGTAGATATTGAGATTGCTTCTATATGTGACCTAGGCTGCCCTCATTGCTTTAGAGAATATATAATTACTCCTGATAAGATTATGAATGAGAAATTATATATTTCCATTATTGATAAAGTTGCTCAATTAGGAGTTCCTTCTATAAAATTAAATTGGAGAGGTGAACCTTTACTGCATCCAAAACTGAATAAGTTTATAAAATATGCAAAAAATAAAGGTATTTTAGATGTTTCTATAAATACAAATGCAACAAATTTAAACGAAAAAAAAACAATTGAATTAATTGAATCTGGTTTAGATCAAATAATTTACTCTTTTGATGGAGGTACAAAAAAAACATATGAAAAAATGAGGCCTGGAAGATTTGAAAATAATAAGTTTGAAAAAGTCTATAAAAATATTGAACAATTCCATGGAATACGTAAAAAAATGAATGTCAAATTCCCAATTACTAAAATTCAAATGGTTCTAACAAGAGATACACGTGAAGAGGTGGATAACTTTTTTGAACTTTTTAGTGAAATTGTTGATGATGTCACTGTTACTCAATATAATGAAAGAGGTGGAAATATAGATGACCTGGATGATAAAAAAAAAAAAGACCTTTTAAACTATCTTAAAAAAAATAATCTACCAAACAGCACACCTTATATTGTAGATGTTGATGGTCAGGTTTCAATATCAAAGAAGAGATTACCCTGTGAACAATTATTTCAAAGATTAATGGTGACATTTGATGGAAGTGTTGGGATGTGCTGCCATGACTGGGGGGCGCAACATTGTATTGGGTATGTTAGTGAAACAGCTTTTGAAATTGATGAAACTATAACTGACTTAGAAAATAAAATTCAAAATAACAAAAAAGGTTTTGAATTATTAAAAGCAGCAAAAAAACCTAAAAAATTTAATGAACCAATAAAAGAAGTAAGTTCACTGGATCAAATATGGCATGGCAAAGAATTAAATAATGTTAGAAAAAAACATTTTGATAAAACTATAGATACTGTTGAGGTATGTAAAAATTGCTCATTCAAAGATACCTATGAGTGGCAAAAGATATAAAGTTTTTTTTATTGCTGAAATTGCAAGTTCGCATAATGGCTCTAAAAAAAACCTACAGAAATTAGTTGAAAATTTAATTGATACCAACGTAGATGGAATAAAATTACAAATATTTAGCTACCAAAACTTGGTTCATAAATCATATAAATATTACGATGTACTTAAAAGGATTTCTTTACCAAAAACTTTTATAGAAAAAATAATTCATTTTATTTTAAAAGCAAAAAAAGAGGTTATACTTGAACCATTTGATGATGAGAGTTTAAAATTTTGTAAAAAATTTAGGAATAAAGTTAGTATCAAAATTTCTTCATCAGACAACTCTAATAAACAACTTATTAATGAAGCGTTATCAGCCTTTAGAAATGTTTTTATTTCAATCAGTGCGATGGATTTAAAAAAAATTAAAAAGATATTAGGTAAAAATATTAAAAATAAAAAAATAATTCTCACTTATGGTTTCCAATCATTCCCAACTAAACTGCATGACTTAAGGCTTAATTTTATAAAAAAATTACAGAAAGCAAAGTATAGAATTTGCTATGCTGATCATACTTCAGCTGAGTCGTTAATTGATAATATTTTAGTTATTAATAAAGCCATACATAATGGCTCTAAATATATAGAAAAACATGTTACTTTAGATAGAAATAAAGGGTATCCAGATAGTGACTCAAGTTTAAAAGTCAAAGAAATTAAGGAACTAATTAGTTTTTTTAATAAAAAAATTCCAAATAAGAGTTTTATCTCAAAAAATGAAAAAAAATATTCTAAAAATATGACACGTTATGCAGTTTTAAATACAAATGTTAATAAAAATCAAAAATTTAAAATTGAGGACGTTTCATTTTTAAGAACTGGACAAAAAGGTATTACCAAAGATCAGATAGAAAAATTTAAAGATATAAAATATAATAATTATTTTAAAAATAATGAAATACTCAAAAAAGAATTTTTTTTTAAAAAATAAAGTTGCGTTTTTAATCATAAACCATAAAAAAATATTTTTGATATTTTGTGTTAAGGTTGAAAACACCTGAATAAGGAATTAAGATTTTTGGTTAATAAATTTGAAAAAATAAATTAAAAAAAATGAAATTTTACAGACAAGATTTTTTAAAAAAAAATAAAATTGCAGTAATAATTTTGGTTAGACTAAATTCAAAAAGACTTAAAAATAAAGCTCTTTTAAAAATACACAAATTTTCTGTAATCGAACTATTGGTGAAAAGACTTACAAAATTTTTGAGCAAAAGGAATATATTTATATGTACTGACAAAAAAAAAAATCATGAATTAAAAAAAATATCTGATCAAAATGATATCAATTTTTTTAGAGGTGATGAAAAAAATATTTTTAAAAGAATTATAGATTTAAGAAAAGTTTACAAATTTAATCACTTTGTAAGAGTAACAGGCGATAATCCTTTTACTAGTATTTCAGCAATAAAAAAAATGGCATTAACACATGTGAAAGGATCTTTTGATTACACATATACAAATTCCTTACCTGTTGGTACAAGATCTGAAATCATTTCTTACAAGTCTTTAATAAAAGCTAATAATTTAGCTTTAGATCCTAAATCATCAGAATATATGACATATTTTTTTAAAAGAAAAATTTTTAAAATAAAAAATGTTTTATTCAAAAAAAAAAATTTAAACCAAAATTTTTTTGAAGTTACAATAGATAGAAAAAAAGATCTAAATAATATTATAAAAAATTTCTCAGAAAAAGAATTATTAGATACTGATATTAAAATATTATCTAAAATTTGTAAAATGAACAAAAATTTAAAAATAAAAAAAATAAATAAACCAAAACTTAAATCAAAGAAATATGATGTAAGATTTAAAAACAATATTGCAAATGAGATAATGGAATAAATCCTTGATGATTTTTAAAAATTTAAAAAGAAAAATAAAAAACTATAATCATAGTAAAGGAAATATACTTAACATTGCACCAAAATTGTTAACAAATAAAGAGGTTGATTTTATAAAAAAAAAACAAATAAATAAACTTATAAAACTTAATTTATTTTATAAAAATAAAAAATTTAATATTTTCTTTTGGAAAGTAATATTTTTGTATATTGGGACTAAAAAAATTGACGATAAAAAATTTTTTTTTGAAATAAAAAAAAATATTGAAAAGAAAAATATTTTAGAGTTAATAACAATTTATCATATTCTTTTAATAATAGGTAAATTTGTGTTAGCTTTCACAATAAGAAAGTATTTTTATAGTAAATTAAATAATTCTTATTTTCTATTTCAATCTAATTATTCAAAAAAAATACAAAAAATAGACACGATGATTCAGTCAACTAAAATAAAAAGATTAAAAATTAATAAAAATAAAATTAAGATTGAATTAACGAAAAATTTTATAAAACAACAATCGGATATTTCAAAATTTATAGAAGGAAAGACCATAGCTTTATATGGAGTAGGTATTTCATCTAAACAAAATCTTAAAGAATTAAAGAATTACAATATTGTAACTCTGCTAAACTATTTTTCAAAAATACAATCAAAAAATCTACCAAAATGTCAGATTAGTTATTACAGTGATTATTTTATTAAAAATAAAAAAAATATAATTAATAAAAATTTATTACTCAAATATATGATGATTAAAAAAAAAATAAATTTTTCAAAATATAAATCGTATAAAGTACGATATTCTAACGTTTATGAGAATTTATTTTTTGGAACACCAAGTTTATTGATCAATGCAGTGTTAGATATCATTAAACATAATCCAAAAAAAATAAAAATTTTTAATTCAACCTTATATTTTCCAATTAATAATAAAATTTTTGATCCCTCACAAAAAAAATATGATAAATACTCAGATTTTGGCCGTGTGGGTTCTTTTGGTACTCACGATTTAGTAAGTGAGTTTTTAATTCTTAGAAATTTGTTTGTTCTCAAGCTTATTGATGTAGATAATAATTTAAAGAATGTTTTAAATATGGGGATTGTTGCTTATTTATCTAAAATGGAGTCTTTCTATAAAAAATATGTAATTCAATTCTTTAATAATTAAAAATATATTAAAATTTAATTTCAGAAATTTTTCTTTTTTGTTCTAATCAAATCGTGTTCATTAGCAGGTATTGTTGCACAATAACCTAGAATAATTTTTTATTTATAGATAACCTTTTAAATATATTTTTTGGCAATGACCTAACCATATCCATTGACTGTTTCAACCACCAAGAAGAAAAAGTAGTAATTAAAGCCCATCTTGTTTTGTTTGAGGTATTTTTTGTAGTGCCATGCCATATTCTGCTGTCCCATATTACTAGATCACCTGCTTTAGAGTTAATTTTTTTAAGGTTTGTCTCTTTTCTATTTGTGTACTTTCCACTCAAGTGACTCTGGGGCTTAAGTATAGTGCACCCATTCTTTTCATTTTGATTTTCAAGTATTACAGCCACTTGAAGCATATACACGTGATTTCCAAGATAAGGTATGTGTGAATCGATATGTAAATCAAGTTTAGATCCACTTGAACGTGCATTATAATAGCTTAAAATAAAATTTGGCTGACTAGGTGGTGATAGCCTGAACCCGCTATCGGTGGTTATCTATCAGGTGATAAAAATAAAATAGAAGTTTATCAATCAGGTGATGTTTAGCCATGTAAAATTTTAAAAGATAAATTTAGAAATTTAAAAGATCATGAATTCAATATTAATAGATTATTAAACAAACATGATGCTAAAAATCTAGTTATATTTATAAAAGATAAAAAGTGAAACTGTACATGAGAGTGCGCTATACAAAGTAGTCTGTTATTTAATCCAAAAAAATATCCGGGTCTAGTTGCAAGATCTTTATTGAAAAATTAGCTTAATTTTTTTTTAAATTAAATTTTTAGTTTGTTTCTTTTCTTAGTTGTTCAATTTTAATTTTTTTTTGAAGACTTCTATTACGGTCATAAAGAAGGTTAAATTTTATTTTTTTATCCGTTTTAATAGTGATTATTTTTGCATTTCTAACCTCTATATTGTCGGCAACAGCACTAATAGGTCTTTTAGATGAATTTAAATTATTTATTGTAATTTTTAATTTATCAGAAACCACTTTTCCCCTCCATCTTCGTGGACGAAAAGGACTTATAGGTGCTATTGATAGTTTTTTTGAATTTAAACTTAATATGGGACCATGAACGGAAAGATTATAGGCGGTACTACCCGCAGGTGTTGAAACCAGAACACCATCAGAAACTAATTTTTTAATTATTTGTTTAGGTCCATGCTTGATTGATAGAAGTGTAGCTTGTCTACTTTGTCTTAGTATAGAAACTTCATTAATAGCTAAAGACTTACTAATTTGATTTTTTTTATTTTTTACAATCATTTCTAGAGGTGAAATTGAAATCATATTAGCTTTTAATAAATTATTAATAGTTTTTTTGGTCGAAAATTTATTCATTAAAAAACCATAATTTCCAGAGTTAATTCCATAGAATAATTTATTAAATTTTTGGTATTTTTTGAGTGTTTGAAGCATGAAACCGTCACCTCCAATTACAATAACTAAATTTTTTTTAACTAAGTGATTAATAGTTTTCATTTTTTTTGTCAGAAATAATTTAATTTTTAAAGATTTTTTATTTTTATCTGAGATAATTAAAGATTTATTCATTTAATGGTGCCCTCGGCCAGACTCGAACTGGCACTCCAAAAAGGCACGGATTTTAAGTCCGTTGTGTCTACCAATTTCACCACGAGGGCATTAATTAATTTCATGTGTATTTATGCTAATATTTATAATTGAACAAGCTTAATAAGTAAAATTTTTTAATTAATTTAAACTAATACTCTTTTTTGGTAATAATAATAACTTCAGGATTTTCATTTAATTTTTTTCCTCTATCAGTCAATAATGCTATTCTTCCATCATTCATCTCA
>TARA_B110000027_G_scaffold23917_1_pt1 | contig 12023 bp, 9 predicted proteins | sample TARA_B110000027 | Tara Oceans TARA_B110000027 (sample SAMEA4397101) | marine metagenome | biome: Polar Biome; feature: [SRF] surface water layer (ENVO:00010504); material: water (ENVO:00002006), including particulate matter (ENVO:01000060) such as... | depth 5 m
CTACACCTTTAAGTTTATTATCTAATTTAAATGATAATAAAACAGCAAAAGAAGAAAATAAATTAACCCCTTCTGTAAATGCCGAGAATATAGCTAATGATTTAGCTCTTTCATGCCAATTAGGAGTACCATCATGTGAATCTCTTACGGTTGTTAAAGCATCAATTTTAGCCATTGTTGCTTCATCCTCTAAAAATTCACTAAAATCATCTAATCCTAATTCTTCATTTAACAAAGAATAAGCTTCAGCATGGATAGTTTCAAAAGCCCCAAATGTAACAGCCATTTTAATTACTTCAGGTTTTCTAAACCATTTTGTTACTAATTGGGTCCAATAATCATTTACTACAGTTTCAGTTTGAGCAAATCCTTTTAGAATAGTACCAATAATGTTTTTTTCAGTCTCAGAAAGATTTTGTTTCCAATCATTAACATCACTCATCATAGGTACTTCTGTATGAAGCCAATGTGCTTGTTGTTGTTTTAACCAAAAATCAGATGCTTCTTGGTATTCAAAAGGTTTGTATACTATTCGTTCTTTTAGTAGTGATGTTTTTGCCATTTAGTTTTATTTATTTAATTCAAAAAATTTATTTTTTAACGTCTGTTTATCAAAGGTATCAAGACCACTATTAAAACCATTTGAAGGTTGAACTTCTTCCTTCTCGTAATCTTCAGGATCATAATCTATAACTTCAAAGTGACCTGTAGATGTATCAGCTTTAACCCCAAAAGTAAGACCATCAATACCATATCTATTTTTCATAATATGAAATCTTCCAGTACCATTTACCTTATCGGCTTTTTTCCTCGACAAAGAAATACAAACATCAGTAATCATAATTTTATCATAAGATCCTGCTGCTTTATCTCCTTCTACAATGTCATCTTTGGCACCAGCTCTATTAACTTGAGAAACAGACCAAATTGGTATGTCTAATTCTCTAGCTAACCCCTTAGTGCTTGTATAAATATCATCTATTTCACCTTTACGATCTGCTGTTTTCTTTTTTGTACCTAAAAGATCAACATAATCAATAATTACTAAATCTGGTTTCATACCTCCATCTGAAACTTTAGATATATGAGATTCGATAGTAGACATTGTTGCCCTACCTGTTGGGAATTCTTTGATAATTAATTCTCCAGGTAATTGGGGGATGATATCTTCTATTTTTTCTCTATTTTGAAGTATTTTATCAACAGGTATTTGTGAGAAAAAAGCATCATACCTTCTCCCAACATAAGCTTCCCCTAACTCTAAAGTATAATGGAGTACATTATAACCCATTCTTACAGCATATCCACCTAATGCTACTAATGACCAAGATTTACCACCTCCTGGGCTACCAAATATAAGACCAAAATCTCCATTTCCAAGTCCACCCTGTAATAATTCGTTAATTTTAGGCCAAGGTGTACCAATAGTGGTTCTAGCATCTTCTCTAAACCTAGTTTCAATATCTTTGTTATATTCATGTCCTACATTTTTATCATTTCCTGCTTTTAAAGCCGATTCTACCAAATGTTTAATACCATCAAAATCACCAGCCTTAAGTAAATCTACACTATTAAGTAGTGCCTTTTTTAATTGTTGGTTTTTACAAAATGTTGAAAATTCTTCCTGGACATATTCTAAATCTTCCTCAGAAGCTTGATAAGCTTCCCTAAGTTGCTCTTTAATAGATAATTGTAATACTTCATTGTCAATTTTTTTTACTTCCACCTTTAAAATATCCATTGAAGGTGTTGTATGATATCTATCATAATATCTTAATATTTCTTTAATAATCCACTTATGTGCTTGATTATCAAAATATTCTTCACTTAACACATCATGTATACTAATTAAAAATTGCTTATGTGTCAGCAATGAAGAAATGGCCTTAATTTGGAAATGGGGGCCATATTGGTTTAAATTTAACAATGTCATATAACTTATTTTTTTATAACTAATTTTTCAAAATTTTCTTTTACCCAAAACTCAACATTTCTTATCATACCACCAAGTTTATCTTGATTATAAAATGCTACGAATTGATCGGGAATGTACGGAGGGACTTCTGAATTAACAACCGCATCTAAATATTTTTCATCATCTTTACTGATCATAGGATTATCTAAATCCATTATTTTATAATTTTTTTCTAAATCACTTCTAGATTGGATTACTCGAGCATAAACTACATGCTCTTTAAGTTTAGACTCGGATATAGTAAAAATATCTTCTAATGTTAGATCTCGTTCAGTTAGCTCTGGGAATTTTTTATATAGTCCCTTTGAGCCTAACCCTTTAACACCTTTAACCTTATCTGAGTTATCACCTAATAATGTCTTATGTAAAATAAAGTTTTTAGGAGACATATTATATTTTTCTTGCATAGTTTTTTCAGTATAGAACTCCTTCTCCATAGGACGATATACTATAACATTTTTATTTACTAACTGTAGAAAATCTTTATCTGATGAAACTATAAATACTTTATCTTCTGGTTTTTTAGGGATAATTTTACTAAAATAGGCAATAATATCATCTGCTTCTACCTTATCAATGCTACAAGTTTTAACAGGAAGAGTTTTTAGATATTGAATAATCCTAACCATTTGATCTACTTTAGCATCATGTTCATCCTCTAAATCATCAAAAGCATCCCAATTTGTAATACGTTGTAAATCTCTACCTGATTTATATTCAGGTAAGATATTTTTCCTATTATTAGCTGATCCAGCTCCATCAAATACAACATACACTTGTGTAGCACCTATTCTACGAATTTCGGCTCCCAATGAGCGAAAAAAACCACCTAAACCTCCTACATGCACTCCATCAGGATTAACCATGTTCATCATCGCAAAATTTCGAAAAAATAAATTTAAACCATCAATTAATAATATTCTTTCGCTTTTTACAGTTTCTTCTCCTTGCTCTTGAATACCCTCCAAGAGATTAAACAGTTCTTTTTGTTTCATATTTGTGTTTTTATGCCCGGAATATACGAACTATATCCCGGGTATCAAAATTTATTGTGGTTCGTCTTCGAAAGATGTTATATCAGTAAATGCCTGACCTTCTTCAACTACTCTAAAATCACCCCCACCTAATATCTTAGCCCAATCATCTTTTCTAGCATCTTTGTAATTTTTAAGATCTCGATCATTGTCTAAAATAAATCCATGAGGGGTCATAACAATTTTACCTCTAGTAGTAACACCATTAATGTGATTTTTATCAATTTGAATATTTACTCTTTTAGCAAATTCAACTTGCTTACCATCTTTAATAGCTTTAATTTTAGAAGTCCCAGCTGACATAACATTACCAAATGTTACAACAAATGTAGAATCAAACCACATAGCATAACCACCTTTATTCATTAATTTTGGTTGTCCCATAGGTGATTCTGCTTTTAATGTCCAAACTTTATTAATACAAACTAATGTATTAGTAAAAGGTGATGACTCTTTTCTAGATAATGTAATTTTTTGATTTACACTATTACCAAATTGAGTTGACATAGCACCTGCATTCCATTCATTATTATTTTTATTGGATTTGATAGACATTTCACAAGGTACTGATCCAATTGAATCCCACAGAAACAATAAATCATAAGGTAAATTACCTTTCTTTTGCTCGTCAATTAAATCTAATATAAACCCGGCAACATCTTCAATAGAATTAATAGTTTCTCTATCTACATAAATAAAATTACCTTCGTAATTTACTACTTCTCCAGTTTTTTCATCTATTACCTCATCAACTTCAAGTCCCATCATTTTAGCATGATCCCATGACCACTTCATTTCAGTTATAATAAATACAGGCATAATGTCTCGTTTTTGTGCTGAGACTGCTGCTTCTAAAAGAGCTGTAGTTTTTCCTGTATCCGAGTGACCCCTAAGGAGCACAATGTGCCCCATAGGAATACCTGGAATTGAAGTTACTTCTTGGAATGCTGGCGAAATTGGAATCCAGTCTTGATCCTTAAATTTAATATTAGATTTTAATCCTTTTTTAGTTTTAAAAGCATCAAGATTAAAATTTGATTGTATTTCTTTAGAGACTGCCTCCCCTAGTGTTTTTTTAGTTCTCGCCATATTGTTTTTTTATTAAAATGGTAAATCGTCTCCCTTACTACTATCATCAGAAAATAAATCATCAAATTGTGCTGCTTTTGATTTAGTTTTATTAGTATCTAATGAGTAATTGTTTGTAGGAGCTGGGGTTGATGCTGCTGTAGTAGTAGTTGTAGTAGTTGAAACTTGAGTTTCACCATCAGACAAATACTCTTGCAATGCTGCCTTAACCTCATCAAATGTAAACCTCTTAAACACATCAAGTGGGTTTGGTTGGTTTTCTAAAACATTTTTAGCTACATTTTCATCACTAGATAATGCGGATGTTTTTAATGAAGGTCCTACTGATGTTTTATTGTAAGGTGTTCCTGTTACTTCAGGTCCTACAGTAGTTAATTTAATATCTCTACCTCCTACGATATCGGTATAATCACCAATTTCCTCATCAGTAGCCATATTTAAGAAATCTTGATAAACTTCTTTACCAAACTGCCATAGTTTTACACCTTCATCTTCTTGTCCTCTTACTACAATAGGAGCAAAAATACGTGTTTTAGCATCTAACTTCTTAGCTAATCTCCAATTCTCTTTATCTCCACTATTACGTAGTTGTTTTGTGAATTCTTGAATTGGGTCTTTTTCCTGCCAATTTTGAGGAGATGCCATTACTCTTTGACCAATACCATAATAAAATAGCATTTCTGTAAAAGGGAATTGTTTGTTGTACTTATTAGGTACTACTCTCACTACTTCTTTTCCAACTGAAGGTTTCCAAAATAGTGACTTTCCACCTCCATTATTGGAGGATGTTTGCTTGTTCATTGTTTCCAAGCGGTTTTTGATTGCATTTAAATCCATAAAGATAACTTTTTAATTGTTTTATAACGTTTATTAATGTGATGAATATACGAACGAATGTTCGGTTAGCCTAACTATACTTCAAGAATCTTGTAAATCTTTGTCTTTAATTCTTTTAACTCATCTCTTTGAGTTAATAATATAGTATTTCGGTAATGTTCCCAAGTAATTGGAAACTTAGTATCAACTACCCCACCATTTAACCTTTTAATTAATTCATTTAAGGCATTTATAGTATAGAGAGTGTTTGATTCTTTTTTTCTATGTACTAAAATTGTGTTTTCTGGTAATGTACTTAGATTAGCTTGATCAATATTATATGTGCACACATACTCATTGTTGCTCTTTACATGCAAAACAAATATTTTGTTATACATGATAGAGTATGTAGAAGTTAACCGATCAATTAATGGGTCTAATTCCTCTAAAGTAGTAAATGTGCAAAATAGTTTATTGTTCAAATCCTTTATGTTTAGTGTAGCGAATTCAGAGAAGTCGTCTATGGTATACATATTGACAGATTTATTTAAAATTGTAGGTGTTTCCATAACTTTCTTTTATTTGTAACTTATTATTATTAATTATACTTGCAATTTCTACCATCAAATCATTTTCACCTTCTTTAAAGTCAAATAAAAATGAATCATAAGTATATAAAACTAACTTAGTCTTACGTCCTTTCAATGATCTAAATATTTCCCACAATATACGAATGTTCATTGCCGTCTCCAAGTTTTGAAGCACATAATTTAAAAGCTTTTGAGGTTTCATTTCATTACCCCCCTTCAATAGCTCTTCTTTTTTATAAACATGCCCCGAAATAGGACATTTAATTTCTCCTCCGTAGTTAAAGGTATCCCACAAATCATCCGTATATGCTTGTACCTTTTTAAAAAACTCCAGACCTTTAAATTGTTGGAAAATTCCTCCGTATAGTTGCTTAAATGTTATTTCTTTAGCTTTTTTATAATCCACTCCATACATTTTTGCAAATTCTTTGTGGATATCACTATCGCTAAATGTATAACCCACCAACAACCCCAAAAGAGTAGGATGATAAGCGCTAATATCCAACTCAATAAACCTGTCATTACGAGGGATAAAACTTTCCCTACACCCATTTTCTTTATTAAGTGCTGCATAATTTACTCCTCCAAATTTATTTGATGGTCTAGTTGTAGTGGTTTTAAAGTTGTATTGTGTGTAGACAAATTCTCCATCGGTAGGGTGAAAGTGCGATTCAAATTTTTCTCTGTCAATTCGTATACCACTTCGCTCCATGGCGTTGAAAACCACTGTGGCTTTGTTGTTGTAAAAGTCATTGATTGGCTCATTTATTTTTTCTTTTAAGTCGTTAAAAACATTCTCACAATGTTCATAGTGTTTAACTATAGGTATTATTCTATTTATGTCTTTCTTATTGGGATATTGGTTATAAAAATAGCTATGAGTTTTAGTGTATTCTGGTATATACGTAGGGCCATTTAATGTTGTGTCAAAAAGGTTTTTGAAAACCCAATAATGGAGAAATTCTTTCTTGTCACGGACGTATATGTTATCTATCCCACGTATAACGTGTTTTACGGCGTTTAAATCAATTACCGATGTCTCACTATGGGATATGGTGATCATATACCCTTTCGTTGAATTTAACGGGCGAATATAAATAGCGCAAATTTCATTTTGTGTGGGGTGTTCTATATTACTATATGGGATTAGCTCTATAAAAGCATCCCCTCTACAACAATTTTTAAACGTCTCTAACTGTTTATTATTTTCAATTAACCAAAACATAACCTATTATTTTGGTATAATATAATAAATAAATGTTGCTATTCCAAGTTAGACTTATAAAATTTATTCCAATCAGATTTTAAAAACCCACTAAATCCACCTCTTTTTAATCTTTGTTGTGCTATTAATGCTTGGTTTCTATTAGTAATAATAACTTCATCACTATTACCTGTTAAAGTCCATTGTATTTTAAAAGTTTTATACAATTCAAAAACATAATTGGGATTCTGTTGATCTAGATAATCATAAAGTTCTTTTGTTAACTCTAAATATTGAAGTTCATTTATTTTAACACAAAAATATCTTGTAAAAACTCCTAAAGCATAATCATCTTCTGTTGGTTTAGGATAGCATTGGTAAGGCATTTCTCTAGGTTGATCGTCTATTGTACTCTGACCTGTTAACTTTAAATAAGTTACTATATCTCCTTGATTCCATTGTTCCTCATTTACTATAGGATCCGGATCTTCTAAAAATAATGCAATTGTATTAGTTGTTTCTAAAGCTGGGGGTAAATCTGGTGTACCTGGCCCTGACTGAGGTGCGATTGGGACTAATTCTGATTTTGGTAACTCATTTTGAGTTTTTCCTGTAAAATATTTACCAGTCCACAAACTATGATAAAAACCTGAATAAATCTGATCTGTACCTTTAATCATAAACTCATCCCCAGGAGTATATAAATTAGTTTTTATTCTATTCTTAGGTATATACATAACTAGCTTGTTGAGATTGATTTAAACATTGCTATTAATTCTGCTTGAGGCCATACATCGGATTTACCAGTTCTAACTGAGTTATGAGTGTATACTCCTGGAGTTCCTGATAATGCATTTTTTGATATGGCTTGTCCTGAGTTAGGGAATAATTCACTATAATTATATTTAAAAGGAATATTATATTTACTCATCCACCCTGTTACAATAGTTTTTACATGAGCTATATTAGCAGCATTGTATTTTTCATAATATTTATGTCCTTTATATGATATATATTTACCATTTGCATCTACAGGTCTTCCTACTCTGTCTGATGATAGTTCATTTTTATAATATGTTATGTATTTACCATTTATAAGATCACACCAACCATAGGATTGCATTTCAATACCTAAACTAATTTTATTTAAATTTTGGTATTTAACTCCTGCTTTTCTGAATACTGCTTGCTTAATACCTAAATGGTTAGCCCACGCCTCATCTGCATATAGTTGTTCTTTATCTCCTAAATTATTAGTAATATAGTGAGTTGCAACGTGGTCTGTTCTTTTACTCCATCCTGCTATAGTTTTTGATGGTGATTTTGTTGCTCCTGCTGTATGGTGTACATAAATTTGTTTTTTAGGAGTAGGACCATCATAAAATATTTTAGCCATTGGGAATCCACTTGTTAATGATTTTTCATCTCCAATACTTCCTACACTACCACCACCACCACCTCCACCACCACCAGCACTAGCTTGGGCAACTGTAGAAGATGTCATAGGTCTTGGTGATTTAATAGGATTCATTTTGCTATGGGGAGCTGCTTGAGTATCAATAGTAGTTATCCAACTACTTGGGGTAATGCTATGGTTTAATGCTTTAACTAATAAGTCTACATTTCCCTCTCCATAAGATGGGGGTAATACTCTATCATCAATAAGAAATTTTTCGAACAACTTCATACCAGATATACCATCACAATCCATACTTAAATTAAATGGTAAAAAAGATGGGGATTGGAGTTGTTTCTCTTCAACTAATCTCCCACTCATCATACTCATATAACCATAATTAAGTTCCTCTAAAATTCCTATATCTTCTAAAAGCCATTTTCTTTGTTGGTATATAGATTCAAAAAATGAAGCTCCTCCACCTTCAGCTGGGAGATTCATTTGTTTATTCCAAATATCAGCTACTGTTTCTATTTCATTTACTTCAGCTTCTGCTTCTGTTCCTTGATCTAAATCTTCAGCATTTAATTTTTGGGAAATTACTCTATCGATTAACCCACTATTATAATTAGAAAATCCAGTTGCATTAGCTGATAATTTATTTCCACTTACTTGGGCTCCAATTACTATCATAGAAGCATATTTAGGTCCTAATTCCCCATTCATAGTAACATTTCTAACAAATGATCCCTCAACATCTGGTTTTACCCCAAATGTGTTAATTCTAGCAAATGTTTGATCTGAAGGTTCTGTATCAAATCTTTGAGGTGAATTTTCTATAAATTTAATTTTACCTGTTACTTCATCTACTTTAATAGAAATCATATTAATTCCTCCTAAAGGTCCAGTTATGGATTGTAAAATTGCATTTAAAAATGATAGTAATGATAAAGCTCCATCTTCATCTCTAGGGGTGACATCTAAAATGGTAGCAATATTACCTATATTTACATAAACATGCATTAGTCTTCCTAAATAGGTTGAATAATTATAATTTGCAGCTACTTTATTTAATGTAATATTAGTGAAAGTGTCAGGATAAGTAATATCTCCTACAGTACCTTCAATAGGTGAAGTATAGGGGACAAGACATTTTAAAGGATTTGCTGAAAATTGTCCTGGTATTTTTACTATGTAATTTTCGTCTTTTTCTATATTTCTAAAATCTACATCAAAATCAAATAGAGGACATCCTTCCTTATCATATATTAATAAATATTTTTGGATTAAAGCTAATAATGTTCCAAAAGTTAAATATACTTGAGGTCCAGCCATTGCTTCCGTTACACCTTCAGGTGATCCTTCTGCAGCATCTGTTGTAACTAAATACGCAGCTAATAATCCACTCTTCATTATTACCTCTTCTGTTTTAAAAACAGATTTTTGATCCCCAGTAGTTTCATTTATTGTAACTGGAGTTAGAGGTGCATTTGGGATTTTAACATTATAAAATTTATCCTCCATCCCAACACCATTTACTTGTTCATAAAGGCCGTATAATACTTTGTTTAAAGTAGTTTTGTTTTTATTTGCTATTAAAGGAGGATCAGTTGTAGCTTCTGGTACTGTAGATGATGGTTCCTGATCATTGTCACTCTTAGTTTTAAGTTTAATATTTACTTTAAGAGATTCCATCATATCCCCCATACCTATTATGTCAGTACTACAATCATAACTTCCATCAGGGTTAAAAGACCATTTAAAATTAGTTACTTTACCAAATACCCCTTCATAATTACCACACCTTGCAATTCTTTCCTTTTGTATAAGATCTAATACATCAAAGTGTGTGGGAACATCTGAGTTAACACTTTTTGGGTTAAACATAAAACTTAAAGCATCTGTGTAAAAGTTATCGTAACTTGTAAGTACTCCTTTATTATCTAAATATGTACTCCACCCAAATTCTAATAGTAAGTTATATCCTGGTCTTAAGTATAAAACATCAAGCATTGCTAGTTGATTTCTACTAAAACATTTCATATTAATAGTTGCTTTAGATAAAGCTCCATTATTATAATATTGAACTGTTGCACCTGTTATACCAGGCATTGGTACATACCCTCGTGTAGACCCTATTGCTGTTCCATCATGTATTCCTCCCCAACCATAAGCTCCTCCAAATTGTTCATTTGTATAATTAAGCCCACTATTAAGTTTACCAGTTCCATCTGCTCCATCTTCTAAAAATGCAGTTCCTCCCTGTAGTATAAGATTTCTAGCTAAATTAGAATCTATTATAGCAGATTCACTTAACCCATAGCTTTTTAATTTTTTAAGAGTACCTTCACCATCTTCGGCTTTTTCAATATTAACACTACTTGCTAATCTAATCCAAGGTGTTTTAGTATTTTGATATAGTAAGTTGTCGTTTGTTATTTGGTAGCTGTCTCCTAAAGATTTTTGTCTAATATTAATTTGATTTCTGACAAAATCTGAAAATGGTTGACCTAATATATTCATGTTTATAACGCATTTAATCTATTATAACTATCTATAATTCCGCTTATATTTATTGGAATTCTTAACTGTGTCCCTTCAGGAATTGTCAGTTGACCAAATCCTACAGTATTGGGATTTGCTAAAGAAATAATCCAATATAATGAAACATTATTATAAAATTGATTGGCTAGTAAATCTAACCTATCACCCCACTCAGTTTCTACATAGATATCTGTTTCTGATGGTTCTATTTCTGGGTAGAATACCGTACGATAATAAAGATCTCCCGGGGTTCCAACGAATTCATTTTCGTTTCTTAATTCTTCTATGTTGTTATATCTATTCATTATATTACTGCTGAAGCTCCTGATATGTCGTTAGTTGAATCACCATCACCATCACCTGTTGCTCTTTGCATTTGGTAAGTATCTAAATAATTTCCTTGTCCACTATTATTAGATAATGCTATAAATCTTTCTTCTGGTGTATTTGCACTATTTGGTTTTTGTGGTAAGAAAGTATGAATTGGTGTAAATGTCATTTGTGATACTTTAATCATATGTGGTAATTCTTTAACACTACCATCACCACCACCTTCAGCATCAATAGCTATTTCCCAAGGTGATTCTTGGGGTATGTCATAAGTTAAAGATGAAATAAATCCAGGCTGCTCATATAAATATCCTCCTAATGTTAATCTAATTAAATTTCCCCTCATAAATCCAGCTCCTGTATAATCTGGGGCTAATGTAGAAGCTAAATAATTTAATTTTTTATACATTGGTATTAATTCTGCTTTTGATTGAGCAAAACAAGTAAATGACATATTTATACTTCTGTTAAATCCTGAGTAATTATATAAACTTTCACCTCTACCTGAGTATTTAACGGGATCCCAATCAGCATTATAATTATCACTAAATGAATCTATAAATGCTCTAAAATGCATATAAACAGCACTACCATCAGATGAATCATTATTAATAGCTGCTATCCTAAATTTAGCATAATCGTTAATAGCTAATGAACCATTAGGACCAGTACCATCATACATAGGCATTGCTGTTAATTTATCTAATGCTGCTGTTTGGGTAGCTGGTAATCCATAATTAAATACATTTTTTCTACCTTCAACAGTATTACTTTTTCCAGGATCTCCTAAATTTACTCTTCCTGATGCTGCTTTTGTGCTGTAGTTTGGAGATAAAGATAATACACTTGAAACTTCTTCAATTTCTTCTGATTCTATTATTTCTTTTCTAAAGTCTTTTAATGTTGGGTTGAATCGATATAACTGCTGTGATTCAATTTGGGCTTGGGTAAGTGCATATCCATTATTAGCCCAAGCCTGTCCTCCTGCTCCTTTACCTTCAGTAGTTAAAGTTCCAGGTTCATAAACACTTTGATTGTATAAATC
>TARA_B110000027_G_scaffold128621_1_pt1 | contig 12012 bp, 12 predicted proteins | sample TARA_B110000027 | Tara Oceans TARA_B110000027 (sample SAMEA4397101) | marine metagenome | biome: Polar Biome; feature: [SRF] surface water layer (ENVO:00010504); material: water (ENVO:00002006), including particulate matter (ENVO:01000060) such as... | depth 5 m
GTTATATGAAAATACATAAGATTCAAGGGGACATAAGTTCAGAAGTTGCAAAGTCATTTAAAGACAGCATTGCTATAGATACTGAAGCTACAGGTCTACTGATTCCTGAAAGAGATAAATTAAGCTTAGTTCAAATTTGTGGTGAAGGGGGCGATGCCTATGTCATTCAACCTGATCGCACTAATTATATGATGCCAAATTTAATTTCTGTTTTGGAAAATGATAAGATTCAAAAAATTGGACATTTTTTAAGATTTGATAAGAGTGCGCTCGAATATTTTCTAAAGTGTAAAATTAAAAATATTTTTTGTACAAAAATTGCGTCTAAAATTTGTAGAACTTATACAGATTCTCATGGTCTTAAAAATTTGGTTCAAGAATTTTGCAATAAAAAATTAGATAAAAATCAAGGTTCAAGTGATTGGAATAAAAATATAAATGATTTAAATGATAAACAATTAGAATACGCAGCGAACGATGTGATTTATCTTCATAAAATTAAAAATGAATTAGAAAAAATGTTAATAAGAGAAGAGCGTATGGATATTTATAAAAGATGTATTGAATTTTTAGATACAAGAATAGAATTAGATCAAAAAGGATTTAAATTTTCAATATTTGAGCATTAATGGCTAAAATTAATTATATCTCTACTGCAAAGAAAGCTGCTGCTATACAGATATCTGAACTTAAAAAAATTAATAAAATTTTTGATAAGTCTTTTGTTAGAGCGGTAGAGCTAATAGCAAATTGTAAAGGAAAAGTCATAGCTGCTGGTATTGGTAAGAGTGGATTAATTGCAAGAAAAGTTTCTGCTACTTTATCCTCTGTTGGCATCTCATCTTTCTTTTTGAATCCAAGTGAAGCTAATCATGGTGACCTAGGACAAATAGATAAAAGAGACTTACTTTTAGTTTTCTCTTATTCTGGTAATACCTCAGAAATAGCAAATATGCTCAGATACGCGAATAGGTTTAATATTAAAATTATTGGCGTGGCTTCAAAAAAAGATAGTTTGCTTTTAAAAGCAAGTGACGTGAAAATACTTTTACCTCAAGTTAAAGAATCTGATCCGACGGGTATGGTTCCAACTACAAGCACAAGTATTACCCTGTTACTAGGCGATAGTTTAGCGGTAGCACTAATGCACAAAATGAGTTTTTCAAAAGAAAGGTTTAAAGTTTTTCATCCAGGAGGAAATATTGGTCAGACCTTGCTTTTAGTTAAAGATATAATGATCACCGGTAGTAAATTACCAAAAGTGAACGTCGATAAAAATATTTATGAAGCTATTAAAGTAATTGATCAAAAAAAAATTGGACTTGTAGTAGTAATGAATAAAAATCAAGTTAAAGGAATTTTAACTGATGGTGATGCAAGAAGAGGAATAAAATACTATTCTAAAGACGATCACTTAAAAAAGTTCATGACTTCTAGTCCTTTATTTATCTCTGAAACTGCCCCAGCTTCTAAAGCCTTGTCTTTAATGAATGAAAGAAAAATTACAAGTTTGCTGGTAACAACAGAGAAAGAACAAAACAAAACTAAATCAACTAAGAAATTGAGGGGAATAGTGCATATTCACTCGCTTCTGCAATACGGAATAAAGTGACTAGTAGGAAAAAAAACCTTTTACTTGTACAAATTACAATCTTCTTTGTTGCGTCAGGCCTACTATACAATACTTACCGTGATAAAAACGTAGAAGTAGAAACTTTTATTAAACAAGAGGCTAAAACTTCTCCTGATACTAATAATTTTACAGATATTGCGTATTCAGGTTTTGACCTCACGGGAAATAGATACATAATAAAAGCGGAACAAGCTGAGTTTAAAACTGCAACACCTGAAATTATAAATATGAAAAGAGTTTTGGCAAAATTTTACTTAAAAGATAATACTATTTTGACAGTGATTAGTAAGGAAGCAATTTATAACAATGTAACTTTTAACATGGATTTTAAAAAAAATGTCAAAGCTGATTATTTAACTCATGCTTTATTTTCTGACTTACTGTCTTATTCAAATTCAAATAGTAAATTAATAGCTACTGGTAATGTACGAGGAGAAAGTATAGAAAAAGGAGAATTTATTGCTGATAATGTAGAATATGATCTAGCGGGTAAAGTTTTAAAATTCTCAATGTTTGGCAGCAAACAAGTAAACGTGAAAATTAAAAAATAATGAAAAAAGGTTTTAGGATTATTAAATTTAAAAAAGATAAGCCAGTCTTTCAAGTTAAAGATGTTAGTAAATCTTTTGATGGCAGGCCTATTTTAAAAAAAATAAGTATGGAACTTTATCCTGGTGAGTGTGTAGGGTTATTGGGTCCCAATGGTTCTGGTAAATCTACTCTCTACAGCACTATAATTGGAGAAATCTATGCTGATGCAGGAAAAATAATTTTAAACGGAAAAGAAATTCAAGATCTACCTATCCACCTAAGATCAAAGGGTGGTATTGGTTATTTAAGCCAACAAAGAAGTGTTTTCGATATGAGCGCTTACGATAATATTTTAGGTGTTTGTCAAATTGTAATTAAAGGTGAAACAAATCAGATTAAATTAACTGAAAGATTGCTCGATGAATTCAATCTTCAACATTTACGAAATATAGAAGCTGCAAATCTATCAGGTGGAGAGGTAAGAAGGTTGATGCTTGCACGTCTATTAATTACTAAACCAAGTGTCGTTTTACTTGATGAGCCTATGGCTGCACTTGACCCTATTGTTGTTCAGGATATTCAAAAATATATTTTAAAACTTCAAAATTTTGGCTGTGCTATATTAGTAACAGATCACCAAGTTAATAATCTTTTTGATATTGTGGATCGCGCTTATGTGCTAGGGGAACAATCTATTATTGCCCAAGGCACACCATCTGAAATTTTAAAATCTTCAAAAGCAATTGAATTATATTTTGGATCGTCATTTAGGGTATAGTTAAGATGTTGTATAAAAGTTTTTCACTTCATATCTCTAAGCTTATTAAGCCTTATAATAAAAAAATTTGGGTTGATTCTGATAAATCTATTTCTATTCGTTCTTTTTTACTTGGTTCTGTCAGTCATAATGTTTCTATTATAAAAAATGTTTTAGAGTCTGAAGATGTTTTGTCTTGTATTAATTGTTTAAGAAAATTAGGTGTTAAAATTGATAAAGTAAAAGCCAAACATTATGTAATATATGGCAAAGGACTTGGTTCTTTTCACATTAAAAAAAATACACTTTTAGATTGTGGTAATTCTGGAACTACTGCAAGATTACTTATAGGCTTGCTTTCTACAAATCCAGATATTCAAGTTAAAATTAAAGGAGATAACTCTTTAAATAAAAGAAATATGGGTAAATTGATTAATTTAATGAGCGAGTTTGGTGCAACTTTTTTGCCTCATAAAAAAAATAATTTCCCGCTAACTCTGATTTCCTCAGAAATTCCTATCGGTATAAAATATAAAGCTGGTGTATCAGCACAACTTAAAAGTGCTGCTATTCTTGCTGGTCTCAACGCCAATGGCGTAACAAATATAATTGAAGAGAAATTAAGCAGAAATCATACTGAAAATATGCTGCGTCAAAGTCAAAATGTTTTGAAAATTAAAAAAAATAAAAAAAAACAAAATCATATTAAAGTTTTTGGGAAAAATTATCTTAATCCTTTAAAAATTACTGTAGGAGGAGATCCAAGCTCAGCAGCATTTTTAACGGCGCTGACTATACTTACGCCTAAATCCAAATTAACAATTAAACATGTAGGTTTAAATCCGAGACGAATAGGATTTTATGTTCTTTTAAAAAAACATGGTGCCAAAATAAAATTTAAGAATGTAAAAATAATTAATCATGAAAAGATAGGTGACATCGAAGTTCAGAGCAGTAAACTAAAGTCGATCATAGCTAGTTCAAATTATTATGTTTCAGCTACAGACGAGTATCCTATTCTTTTTGTTATTGCGGCTCTTACCAAGGGTGCTTCAATTTTTAAAGGTATTAGTGATTTAGCGAACAAAGAAAGTAATAGAATTGAAGAAATGAGAAAAATATTAAATCAAATTGGCATCAAATGTAAATCAACAAAAAGTGATATGAAGATATTTGGTCAGACAAAAATTCAGAAACAAAACTCCACTATTCAAGTGCCAAATCTTGGTGACCATCGTATATGCATGAGCACAGCTATTTTGTCATTAGTTACTGGTATCAAAGCTAATATTAAAAACTTTGAAACTGTAAAAACTTCATCACCATCTTTTTTAAAAATTATTGAATCAATTGGAGGAAATTTTGAAATTAAAGGGACATCATAATTTTATTGTCGCTGCTGATGGTGGTGCTGCTAGTGGTAAAACTACTGGTGCAAAACTTATTTCAAAAAAATATGGTTTAAGATTTTTATCTTCTGGTTTGCTGTATCGTTATGCTAGCTATCTAATATTAAAACATAAACCTAGAAACATAGAAATTTTTTTAAAAAATCATTTTAAAAATTTAAATTTAAAAAAATTAGACAATAAAATTTTACATTCACCTGAAATTTCTGCTCACTCTTCTATAATTGCTAAAAAAAAAAATATAAGAACAATTTTAAAAATATTTCAAAAAAAATTTGCAAAAAAATTTAATAAAGTATGTATTGAAGGAAGGGATATAGGTACAGTTATTTTGCCAAAAGCAGACATAAAATTTTTCTTTAAATGTAATTTAGATGTTGCTGCAAAAAGAAGATTTAAAGAACTAAAAAAAACAAATAAACGTATAACTTTTGCAGAAATTAAAAAAGCTATGCGTATTCGAGATAATTCAGATAAAAAACGCAAAAATTCTCCTTTGATTCAAGCGAAAAATGCGGTAATTGTGCGAACTGATAAATTAAAAAATATCAAAGGCATGGTTAACAAAATGTCTAAAATTATTGAAAAAAAAGTAAAAGACAAATATGGCAGTTGAAACTATTCATCAGGAATTATCTAGCTCTCAAAAAGAGTTTGAAAGCTTACTAAATGATGACTTTAAAGATCGAAAACTTAAAGAAGGTGAAATTATAAAAGCAACTGTAACTGAAATAACTAAAAATTTTATTGTTGTTGATTGTAAAGCCAAAATGGAAGGTATGATTCCAATCGAAGAGTTTAAAAACGATGATGAACTATCAAAATTAACAGTTGGAACGAAAATTGAAGTTTTCCTAGAGAGAATAGAAAGTTTTAAAGGTGAAATCGTTATATCTCGTGAAAAGGCGAGAAGAATGAACTCTTGGAAAAGAATGGAAAAGGTTTTTGAAACTGGAGAAGAAATTACAGCTTATATTACTGGAAGAGTTAAAGGCGGATTTATTGCGACCTGCGACGGTCTTCCAACCTTTATGCCTGCTTCTCAAATTGATGTTAAACCCCTTAAAAGATTCGATCATTTAATGAATATTCCATTAAAAGTGATAGCTACTAGAATCGATAAAATAAGAGGTAATGTTTGTACAAGTAGACGAGCAGTTTTAGAAAAAAGCAAAGACATTGATGCTAAAAAAGCTCTACAAAATTTAAAAGAAGGTGACATCATCGAAGATGCAAAAGTAAAAGCGACTACAGACTGGGGAATATTTTTAGACATTAAAGGTATCGATGCTTTGCTGCATGTATCTGACTTGTCGCATGGTAGAGTAAAAAAACCATCAGATCTTGTAACTATCGGCCAAACGATGAAAGTCAAAATTACAAAAATTGATAAAGAAACTAATCGTGTTTCGGCTTCTGTTAAAGCTTTAACGGAAGACCCTTATGATAGTTTGGAAAAAAAATACAAAATTGGCTCAGTCTACACAGGTGTGGTTACTAAGTTAATGGATTATGGTGCTTTTGTGAGGTTAGAAGATGGTATTGAAGGATTAATACATAGCTCAGAATTATCTTGGACCAATAAAAATGTACAAACAGCTAAAGTTTTATCCGTTTCTCAAGATGTTAAAATAAAAATTGTTTCTATAGATAGTTCGGCTAAAAGAATTTCTTTGTCTTACAGAGAGGCTAACTCAGAAAATCCATGGAAAGAGATTAAAGATAAAGTTGGAGCGACTGTAGAAGTTACAATAAATAATATTACAGACAAAGCAATTTTTGCAGATTTAGAAAGCGGTTTGACAGGAATGCTTCATTACAGAGAACTTTCATATCAAGAGGAAAATCAAGATTTAAACAAATATAAAAAAGGACAAAAAATAAAAGTTAAAATTACAGAATTAAAAGATGATAAGCTTAGATTCTCAATTAAAGCCCTGGAGAAAGATCCATTTGATTGGTTTAAAGAAAATAAAAAAAAGGAAGGGTCTATTATTACAACACGAGTGCATGAGGTTTTAAAAACAGGAGTAAAAGTGTCCGTTGATCCTGAAAAACATATTATTGTTATGATTAAGAAAAACCAATTAGCAAAAGAAGCTGCTGATTGCCGTCCAGAGATCTTTGTACCTGGTAACGCATTAGATTCTATGATTACAGAATTAGATTTAGACAAAAGAGAGGTTGCCCTGAGTGTTAAAGCGGCACAAGTTTATGAAGAAAAGAGCTTAGTTGCAAAATTTGGAGTAAACGCAGCTAAATCAGGTGCCACACTTGCTGGGATATTCCAAAAAGCTTTAGGTAAGAAAGCGAAAAAAAAGAAAAAAGAAGACGATTAATTGGTTAAGTCAGAAATCATTAAACAGCTCTATAAAAAACATCCGGACTTAAATCATTCTCAAATACAAACTATTGTTGATATTATGTTTGATACTATTAAATACAGTCTTATCAAAAATAAATCTGTTGAACTAAGAGGTTTTGGTAGATTTTCGATTAAAAATATTAAAGCTAAGTATAATGCTAGAAATCCTAAAACTGGTGAAATGCTTTACGTGCCACAAAAGAAAAAAGTTTCCTTTAAAATGTCAAAGCATTTAAAACAAGTAGTTAATAAAACAAAAAAATGAAAAAAAATATATTTTTAGCTTTAGATTTTAACTCACTCGATAAAGCTTTAAAGATAACGCAGGAAACAAAAGATTATTTGGCTGGAATAAAAATTGGCCTAGAACTTTACAGTGTGATTGGCTTAAAGGGTGTTAAAGAATTCGAAAAATTTAGAATACCTATATTTCTAGATACTAAAATTTTTGATATTCCTAACCAAGTAGCGAAAACTATTAAGATTATTTCAGAAATTAAATCTATAAAATACTTTACTATTCATTCATTAGGGTCTTTAGAGATGTTAGAAGCGGCCCAAAAAGCAGCGAGAAGTTCAGACTTAGAGCTTTTGGCAGTAAGTATTTTAACTTCATGGAATAAAAAAGATTTAGAACAAGTTGGTATTAATAATAATGTTGTCGAACAGGTTAAGTTATTAATTAACCTTGCGTACAAAGCTAAACTTTCTGGTATAATAGCTTCTGCACAAAATATTAATGTTGCCCGACAAATATCAAAAGAAATTAAAATTTTTTGTCCTGGAATCAGAGGCAATCAAAACACCAACGATCAAAAAAGAACTTTGAGCTATAAAGAATTCAATGCAATCGCAGATGATAAATGTTTTGCCGTTATTGGAAGGCCTATCTATGAAGGAAATGCATTAGAAAATATTAAAGACATAATTAACTCGGCGAACTAATGCAAGTTAAGGTTTGTGGTCTAAAAACGGCTAAGCAAGTTGAGAGTTGTATTGAATATGGAGCAAATTTTTGTGGGTTTATTTTAAATTATAAAAAAAGTCATCGCTTTATAGATTATCAAACTGCTGACTATCTTACAAAAATTAATAAAAAAAAAACCTCTTATGTAGGCGTACTTGTGAATCCGACTATTGATGAAATTCAAAAGTTTGGGAGTCTAAATTTAGACTATTTTCAAATTTATGGAGAATTAGATATAAAACAGATATCTTCGATTAAATCAAAATTTAATAAAAAAATTATTATGGCTTTACAAATTAAAGAAGAGAGGGATATTTTAAAGTATAAAATTTATGAAAATAGCGCTGATATTATTTTATTTGATAGTTCAGGTTTGCATAAATCTTTAAGCTGGAATTACAATTGGATTAAATCAGTTCCATCCTCTGTTACAAAAATGCTGGCTGGCAATATCGACATAGGTATGCTTGAAAATCTAAAGAAAATTACTGATATTGTAGATGTTTCTGGAGCTTTAGAAACAGATAAAGTAAAAGACATAATTAAAATCAAAATATTTTTAGAAAAAATAAAAAAAATTAATGATTAGAATTAAAAAAAATATACCTTTAATTGATCAGCACGATAATAACTATATGTATGCTGGTAAGTTTGGTGGTAATTTTATTCCAGAGACTCTTAAAAAACCTATAGAAGATCTAACTCAACTGTTCCAAAAATTAAGGCACGACAAACAGTTTTTAAAGCAAAGAGATTATTATTTTGATAATTACGTAGGAGCGCCTACTCCTTTTATTAAACTACAAAATTTGACCAGACATTTAGGTGGCGCAGAAATTTGGGCTAAAGTTGTTTCGGAAGCAAATGGTGGAGCTCATAAAATTTATAATGCTACAGTTCATTGTTTAATCGCAAAAAAAGCAGGTAAAAAATACATTGTTGGAGATACAGGCGCCGGTTATGCAGGAAAAATGCTTTCCATGGCTGCTAAGAAATTTGGTCTTAAGTGTAAAATCTTTATGGGCGCAAAAGATCTAAAAAGACAAAAACCTAATGTAGATGCTATGAGAAAAAATGGTGCTAAAATTGTTCCTGTTTATTCTGGAAGCCAAACTTTAGTTGATGCAGTTAGCGAATGCATGCGTTACTGGGTATCAAATTGTGATTCCACTCATAACTGTATAGGCTCAACAGTTGGCCCTAATATATTTGTAAAAATTTGTGCATGGAGTACAGCTCAGATATCGAGAGAACTTAAAATTCAAATGGGTAATGTATTTGGAAAAATTCCACAAAAAGTAAAACTTATTAATTGTGTAGGTGGAGGAAGTTCAGCGATGGGATTTTGGAATGAATTTATGAATTACAATTCAAAACAGGTTGAATTTATAGGCGTTGAGGCTGGTGGACCAAAAAATAGCAAACTTCATGCTGCTCCACTTACTAACAATTCTAAAGTTGGAATTTTACACGGAGCTAAACAATACGTTATGCAAAATAAAGATGGTCAAATTAGTGCGACTGAATCTATTTCTGCGGGTTTAGACTATCCAGGTATTTCTCCGCTTCATTGTTTTTTAAAAGATGCTAAACGAGCACGTTATACCTCGGCAACTGATGAGGAAGCTCTTCAAGCTTATCAATTAGTTACAAAGTTAGAAGACATTTCTCCTTCTCTTGAGCCTTCTCATGCTTTCGCGGAAGCAATTAAGATTGCTCCTCGATTAAATGTAGAAACAATCATTGTAGTCAACAGTTGTGGAGATAGTCTTAAAGATAAATTTATTATCAAAAAAAGATTAGGAAGTTACATTCGATGATTTCTAAAATTCAAGCAACATTTCTCAACTGTCAAAAAGAAAAAAGACCAGCTCTATTAACTTATACTGTAGCTGGAGATAGTACAAAAAAACAGTCTTTAGCAATTATTAAATCAATTTCTCAATACGCTGATATTATTGAATTAGGATTCCCGCACAACACACCTATTGCTGATGGAGGCCAAATTCAAGATAGTTCTCACCGCGCATTAAAAAATGGAATTAAATTATTCGATATTTTTCACATAGTTGAAAACTTTAAAAAAAACACAAATAATAAACCCTTAATCTTGATGGGCTATTATAATTTAATTTTACAATACGGCCCTTTAGCTTTTTTAAAAAAATGTAAAAAATCTGGAGTTGATGGTTTAATCATTGTCGATTTGCCTTATCCTGAAAATAAATTTTTTGCTAATCAGTGTAAAAAAAATGGGGTTACTTTTGTTCAACTGCTTTCACCAACAACATCTAAAGAAAGAATGAAAAAAATCATTAGAGATTCTCATGATATGATTTATTATATCTCTATGTTATCAACAACTGGAGGCAAACTTAAAGTGTCACCTAAAAAAATATTATTAAATTACAAGAAAATTAAAAAAATCAACCCTAGAAAAAATTTAGTCATTGGCTTTGGAATTACTACTAAAACTATTGCAGCTTTAAAAGAAGCAGATGGTTTAGTGGTGGGCAGTCAATTATGCAAGGAAATTACAAGATCTTTGCATGTTCGACAAAATCCTGTCACAAATTTAAATAAAATGGTATCTAAATTAAAAAGGAGAATCATCTGAACTGGATTACAAAATTTTTAAAACCTAAAATCGCATCTTTATTTAAAAAAAAATCTTCAGAGTCTGACCAGGTGTTGTGGACAACCTGTGAATGTAAAAATTTAATTTATAAAGAAGACTTGGAAAAAAATTATAATTGTTGTCCTAAATGTGGAGCTCATCATAAATTAAGTTGTAAAGAAAGATTTCAAATTTTTTTTGATAATAAAGAATTTGAACTTATTGAAACACCGTTACCTAAAGATGATCCTCTTAATTTTATAGATAATAAAAAATATACTGATCGACTAAAATCTGCTAGAAAAATTACTAAACAGGATGATGCAGTTGCTATAGCAACAGGTAAAGTTGAAAATATTCAAGTCACAGTTGGAGCACAAGACTTTAGATTTATTGGAGGTTCCTTTGGAGCAGCAAGTGGAGAAGCCTTTATTCATGGAGCTCAGCATGCAATAGATAATAAAAACCCTTTCATTTTTTTTTCGTGTTCCGGCGGTCAACGGATGATGGAGTCAAGTATTGCTTTAATGCAAATGAGTCGTACAGTTCTTGCTGTTAATGAATTAAAGAAAAATAATATTCCTTTCATTGTTGTGTTGACAAATCCTACGACAGGAGGAGTTACAGCCTCTTGGGCTATGCTAGGAGATATTTTAATTGCAGAACCTAAAGCAACAATTGGTTTTGCTGGCCGAAGAGTGATACAAGATACTGTAAGAGAAACTTTGCCCGAAGAATTTCAAACTGCAGAGTATGTTAAAGATCACGGAGGAATTGACCTTGTGATTGAAAGACAATTTTTAAGGTCAACAATTAGTACTTTATTAACTGTTTTATTGAAAAAAGTAGAAACTCAGGCTAATACTGACACTTCAAATGTCGTCACACTCGATAGCTCTCTACAAAAATCTTCAAAAGCGTTATAGTCGCAGAATTAATCTTGATCTTGAGCGCATACAAAAGGTTTTAGCTGTACTTGGTTTTCCTCAATTAGAATTAGATCAACCTATTAATATTTTGGGTAGTGATGGAAAAATGAGCATCTTGACCTCTCTTAAATGCTTTCTACAATCTCATAATAAAAATACAACCACCTTCACTAGTCCTCACCTTTATGATGTCAGGCATAGATTCTGGTTAAAAAATAGACACATTACACTCAATGAAATAAAAAAATATACTAAACAGATAGAGTCTACTAGCTTGCCATTAACTTTGTTTGAATTATTAACCTGCGTTTATATTTTAGCTGCTAAAAATCAAAAAAATATTCACTTTCATTTAATTGAAGCAGGACTATTATTCAAAAAAGATAGCACTAATTTATGGTCTGAACCTAAAGCTCAAATTATAACTAATATTAATTTTCAACATCAAGACTGGGTTAATCCCCGCACATTATCTGAAATTTGTAATCAAAAATTAAGCTCACTCTCACAAAAAACTACAATTTATATAGCTAAACAACATCCTAAAACGCTTAAAATAATTAAAAGTATTCTAAAGAAAAATAAAAGTAAGAAAGTATACTTTTCTCAATTTAGTATTAAAAAAATTAAAAATTATTATCTATATAAAGATCAAAAATATAAAATACCCATTCGATCAAACTCTATTCATTCTGAGGGCCTAATTAATAATCTAGCTTTATCTATTAAAGTAGCTTTAGATTTTGGTGTGCCTAAAAAAACTATTATTAAAACAATTCCTAAAATTCAATTTGAAGGCCGAGT
>TARA_B110000027_G_scaffold134071_1_pt1 | contig 11948 bp, 12 predicted proteins | sample TARA_B110000027 | Tara Oceans TARA_B110000027 (sample SAMEA4397101) | marine metagenome | biome: Polar Biome; feature: [SRF] surface water layer (ENVO:00010504); material: water (ENVO:00002006), including particulate matter (ENVO:01000060) such as... | depth 5 m
CCTATAGGGGTACATTTAACAAATGAAGACTTAGCTTATATTGTAACGGTTATCAACGAATTTAATTAGTTCATATTTTTTTAATGAAAATAACTTTTTTTTTCCCAGATAAAAAAATTGGAGGAGTATCAATTTTATTCGCTAACCTAGCTAACTATATATCATTAAATTTTGATTATATAGAAATTTTCATAATCGATTATGAAGGCGGTGCACTTTGGAAAAATATTAAATCAGATCTAGTTAAGAAGATTCCATTTATTGATGGAAAAGATTGCTTTCCTGCTCAAGACTCTTATTTAGTTATGCAATCTATAGTTCTAAATACAATAAAGTCTGAACTGAGAATAAGCCAAGATCAAAAGATTTTATTTTGGCATTTACATCCTTATAATTATCAAATTAATAATTTATTTAAAATTAATTTTATTGATAAAATCATTAACAAATTTAGGTTAGTAGAGAAAAAAAAGATTAAAGAATCTATACAAATTATTGATAAATTCAATGGATTAATTTTTATGGATGGTTCTAATTTTGAAAAAACAATTAATTCTTATCATTTAAAAATTAAAGAGAATTACCTTCCAATAACTAATTTTAAACAAAACTTAAGTTCTTTAAAAATTAATTTGGAAAATACAAATGAAATAAATTTTTCATTTATTGGAAGGCTTACAGCTTTTAAATATTATCCTTTAATCAAATTATTAAAAACCATAAATAAGTTTGTTTTAAAAAATATTGCTTCTCCAAAAATTAATTTTTTTATAATTGGAACCGGAGAATATGAGAATTCACTAATTAAAGAAATTAAGAAGTTGAATTTTAAAGTTAATTTACTTGGCGAAATAAATTATTCAGATTTGTCAAATATTTTTTTCACTCATAATATTAATATAAACTTTTCAATGGGTACTGCAGCACTAGACTCATCATGTTTAGGTATACCCACAGTTGTTTTAGATTATTCTTATGTAGAAATTGATGGTTATCCTAATTATAAGTGGATATATAATGAAAAAAAGTATTCTTTGGCAAAGGAACTAAACAAGAGTAAATTAACTGTTAATAATGAGTTTTCTTTTAATAAACTAATCGAAGAATTTATTGATTCTTATGAGAAAATATCAAAAAAAACATTAGATTATTACAATCATAATTACGGTATTAATTCAGTTTCAAATTTATTAATTAAATCACTGGAAAAGGATCATTTAATATTTAATAAGATTGAAAAATATTCTAAAAAATCATTACTAAGAAAAACATATGAAAAACACAAGAAAAACTAAAATCCTAGACTGTACACTGAGGGATGGTGGTTATTACACTAATTGGGATTTTGACAAAAACCTTGTTAAGGCTTATTGTAAATCAATGGAGTCCTTGCCAATTGATTATGTAGAAGTTGGTTATAGAAGTATACCTCTAGAAGGATATTTAGGGCAGTATTATTATTTGCCTGATTTTGTTATGAAACAATTGAAAGAAATGATGCCTTCTAAAAAGTTGGTCATTATTTTAAATGAAAAAGATATTAGAGCCTCTCATGTTCCTGAATTATTGAAACCTTGTCAGGAATATATTTCTATGGTTAGAATTGCTGTTGATCCAACAAATTTTGGAAGAGCTATTCAATTGGCAAAAGCTATCAAAAATATGGGATTTGAAGTAGCATTTAATGTAATGTATATGTCAAATTGGAAAGAAGATAGTTCTTTTTTAGACTTACTAGATGGTTTAGATGATATTATTGATTATTTCTACATGGTCGATTCCTTTGGTGGAGTCTTTCAAGAAGATGTAGTAGAAATCGTCAATTTAGTAAAATCAAAAACAAATATTAATCTTGGTTTTCATGGTCATAATAATTTAGAAATGGCATTAGCTAATACTATCTCCGCTATGAGTGAAGGTTGTGCAATTGTAGATGCAACCATCACAGGAATGGGAAGAGGTGCAGGAAACTTAAGAACAGAGTTGTTGCTTACATACTTAAATAGCAAAGGATATGAAGGGATCACATTCGGAGATTTAAGTGCAACTGTAGCTTTGTTTGAAGATTTAAAAAAACATCATGGCTGGGGTACCAACTTGCCATATATGTTTTCAGGAGCTTATTCATTACCTCAAAAACAGGTAATGGAATGGGTTGGAATGAATAGATACCCAATAGCATCTATAGTAAATGCATTGGTCAATAAGTCAAGTTTTGTTGATGACAACTTGAGTCTTCCATTTATAGAAAATTATGACAAGAATAAAGGTGTTTTAATCTTAGGAGGAGGAAACTCGATTAATGATAACAATGATGCCTTACGAGTGTTTTTGCAACAAAATAAAGACATAAAGGTTATTCATACAGGATTGAAATACATTTCAAGCTTCAAGAACATTGAAAATAAACAATATTATGCATTAGTTGGATTTGAAGGAGATAAACTATTAGACGCTGTTGAAGGAATTGATCTGTCAAATAAGAGTTTTATATATCCACCACACCCAAGAAAAATGGGGACTTTAATTCCGAAAGAAACGATGTCTTTATCTTTTGAATTACCATTTATCGATTTTACAAAAGCTTCAGATGATTCACCATTAGTCATTGCAATTCAATTAGCCATTAACATGAAAGCAGACAACATTAAATTTATTGGGTTTGATGGATATGACACTAATATTAATAATAATCAGTTCAAACTTGTACAAGAAAATCAAAATGTATTTTTTGATTTATTTAATTATAAAGATATAGAAGTAAGTACACTCACTCCTTCAAAATATGAAAAGTTGAAACATTCATCTATTTATAGTTTATTATAATGAAAATAGTAGGAGTAATACCAGCCAGATATCAATCATCTAGATTTCCAGGAAAACCATTAGTAGATTTAAATGGGATTCCAATGATTATTCGTGTTGCTATAATTGTAGAAAAAACATTAGGGAAAGAAAACACATACATAGCCACTGATGATATTAGAATTAAGAATGTTGTAGAATCATATGGATATAAAACAGTAATGACATCTTCAAGTTGTTTAACAGGAACTGACAGAGTGTATGAGTTTTCAAAACAGATTTCGGCCGATATATATGTCAATGTTCAAGGTGATGAACCGTTATTAGATCCTAAAGATATTCAGAAAATTATTGATGTAAAGAAAAAAAACATGAATTGCGTTGTAAATGGAATGTGTTCTTTAACCTCTAATGAAGATCCTCATAATGTGAATATTCCTAAAGTTGTGACGAATAAATTTAATAAATTAATATATATGTCAAGACTAGCGATCCCAGGAGTTAAAAGCAATTCAAAATATAATAAACCAAATTATAAAAAACAAGTATGTATTTACGCTTTTAGTCAAATAGAATTAGAAGCCTATGGTAATCAAGAAGAAAAAGCTAGTTTTGAAGGATTTGAAGATATTGAGATTTTAAGATTCTTTGATTTAAATATCCCTATAAAAATGGTAGAAACTTCAGGTAGCTCATTAGCAGTAGATGTAATAGAAGATATATCAAAGGTAGAAGCAGAGTTAATTAAATTTGAAATAAAAGTATAATGAAAAATATATTATGGGATTTTGACGGTGTAATATTAAATTCAATGAAAGTTAGAGATTGGGGATTTGAAGAAATATTCAAAAATTTTGACCAAGAGTTAATCAATGAATTACTTATATTTCATAGAAAAAATGGCGGCCTATCTCGTTATGTCAAAATCAGGTATTTTTATGAAAAAATATTAAGTAAATCTATTTCTAAAGAAAAAATAGACAAATACGCTGAAAGTTTTTCAGTTTTAATGAAAATGGAATTAATTAAATCTGAAAATTTAATTTTAGATTCTCTTGATTATATAAAAACTAATCATCAAAAATATAATTTTCACATAGTGTCAGGATCGGATCAATTAGAGTTAAGGTTTTTATGCAAAGAGTTAAAAATCGCTCAATATTTTAATTCGATTCACGGATCTCCAACCCCTAAAAATCAGTTGGTGTCTAATTTATTGGATACATATCAATATGATAAAGAGAACACCTGTCTAATAGGCGATTCTATTAATGATTATGAGGCTGCTGAATATAATGAAATCTCATTTTTTAATTACAACAACAATGAAATTAGAAGTCTAGGAAAAGAAATCAATTCTTTTAAAGATTTTAACTATTAAATTTAATATAAATTTATGAAGATAATTGATATTTCAGGCTTTGGACATTCAGGAAAAACTGCAGTCACAAATCTATTAAGTGAAGTTAAAGGATTAGATGTTCATTACCCTACATTTGAATTTGGGTTGTTAAGATTCCCCGATGGTTTAATAGACTTAAGAAGAAATATTTTAACTAATTGGAGTCCAATTAAATCTGATATTGCTCTCAAAAGATTCAAAAAATTATCAAATAATCTTTCAGAAAGTTATTCAAAAAATATAAATTCTAATTTTAATTTACTAACCGAAAATTATATTGATAGCCTTCGATTTACTACTCATCAAGTTCACTGGTTCGATGGACTATATTTTACAAATAATATAACACTAATAAATGTTATTAAGTTTGCTGTTACTAAGCTTGGTTTAAAAACAGTTTTCAAATTTTTCATTGGTTTAATTTCCAAAGACACAAATCAAAAAAAAGATTTAGTGAATTTGGTAGATTCAAAAAACTTTGATTCAAAAACAAAGATATATTTAGAGAATTTACTTTTTTCAAAATCACCTATTGTGGCAACTAATAATGCTTTTGAACCTTTTGAACCTTCAGAATCAATGAGTTTTTTTAGTGAATCATACTGTGTAATAGTTGATAGAGATCCTAGAGACATTTATTTATCATCAATTAATCACAAATCTTCATTTGTGCCAGATTTTGAGAAAAACAACAAACATAATTCCTTTAATTTCATGCAAAATCAAAAAATTGATTTTTTAGGTTCTAAAAACATTGAAAATTTTATTTGGAGACAAAAACAATTAAGGGAAAATATTAAAATTAATAAAGATAATTTAAAAGTAATCAGAATCAATTATGAAGATCTTATATATAATTATGAGGACACAGTTGATTATTTATTCAAAAAATTAAATATTGACAAAAAAAATCATATTAATAAATTTAAAGAGTTTGATCCAGAGTTATCTAAGATAAATGCAGGGATTCATTATGATTATAAATCAAATTCGAATGTATTGAAAATTGAGAAAGAACTTTCCGAATATCTTTATATAAAATAATGAAATTTAAGTCAGCATTTATTTTAACTAACATTCATATTATAATAAAAGTTACAGCAGGTATTATAATGAATAAAGTTATATCTGTTTATCTTGGACCATCGGGATTGGCATTACTGGGGCAGTTTCAAAATACTACAGGATTAATTACTAGCATTGGTCACGGTTCAATTCAGACAGGACTAGTTAAATACATTTCCTCAGAAAAGAATAATGAAAATAACTTTAGAAAAATTATCTCTACTTCACTAGGTATAATTCTTGGATTAACATTAATTGTTTCAATCGTAACATTTATTTTTTCTGAAAATTTAAGTCAATTTGTATTTTTTTCAAAAGATTATAATTTTATTTTTTATTTATTTTCATTTTCCATACTTTTTTACTCGTTAAATATTTATTTATTATCAATTACAAATGGTTTTGAAAAAATTAAATTATTCACAACTATTAATATTTTATTGAGTTTAGTAACATTAATTACTGCATCAATATTAACTATATATTTCAAACTTAGCGGTGCTTTAATTTCAATTGTATTATCACAGTTCATAGTTTTTATTATTTCTTTTTTTTTAATTAAAAATAAATTTAAAATAAATTTATTTGATTTTCCATCAATTAAGAATAATTTTGATAAGGTAGTTTCAGGAAAATTATTTAAATTTTCAATTGCAACATTTTCTTCTGGCGCTATTGTTGCGTTAACTATGATTATAATTCGAAATATAATTATTAATGAAATTTCGATACAAAGTGCTGGAGTTTGGGAAAGTGGTTGGAAAATATTAGTATACTTTAATATGATTTTTGCTGTTCCTTTTTCAATATATTATTTCCCTAAGTTTTCAAAATCAATTAATATTTTTGAAATTAAATTAATGTTATTTGATTCATTAAAACTTACATTACCATTAATGATACTATTGTCATTGATAATAATTTTATTAAAAGATTATATAATAACCATATTGTTTTCTGATGATTTTTTAAGTTTAGGACAATTTCTGAATTACATAATAATTGCTGAGATTTTTAGAATTATTGGAATTTTTATTCAAAACACATATTTGTCCCAAACAAAAGTCTTTACGACTATTTTCTTTCAACTTTTATTTTTTGGCACATTTATATTATTTTCGTACAACAGTATAGAGAACTTTGGATTAATTGGTGTGGGTATTTCTTATTTAATTTCTTCGGTTGTTTTTTTAATATCTTATCTAATATATTTTTATTTCAGAAACCCGCTTAAATCATTTAAAATTAATTTTAATGAATAATTTATCTAATAAAAAAATTCTTGTAACTGGGGCAAATGGATTATTAGGTTCAAGTTTTTGTACATATTCAACTTTTAAAAATGTTAAAGGTTTTTCTAAGGATTTATTAGATATAACATCATCAGATTCTCTAGAAAAAAAACTTGATATTGAAAAACCGGATATTATACTTCATACTGCAGCTTTTACAAATGTTGAAGCTTGTGAGAATAATCCTGAAAAAGCATTTTTAGTTAATGTGTTGGGCACAAAAAATCTTGCCAAGTATTGTAAAAAAAATAATGTTTCATTGATTTATATCTCTAGCACTGGAGTGTATGGATCATCTAAAACTAATGTTTATTCCGAATTTGATTCAGTTAAGCCTACAACAGTTCATCACAAAACTAAATATGAAGCTGAAATGATAGTCAGTAATACTTTAAAAGATTATTTGATTCTAAGAACTGGGTGGCTTTATGGAGGATCTAAGTCACACAATAAAAACTTTGTATATCATAGGTATATGGAGGCTAAAAACAATAATGTAATGCACTCTAATAACACTCAAATAGGTAATCCAACTTATGTTATTGATTTAGTTAATCAAATTGATTTACTAATTACTGAAAACGTTAAAGGTCTTTTTAATTGTGTTAATAGTGGTGAGAGTGTTTCTAGATATAATTATGTATTTGAGATAATAAAATCATTCAATTTAAACTGTCAAGTAAAAGCTGGAGATTCCAGTTTATTTAAGAGAGTGGCTCCAGTTTCAAATAATGAATCTGCCATAAATTCAAAACTAAATCAATTAAATATAAATATTATGGGTGAATGGAAACTTTCATTAAATAAATATATTAATATTCTTAAACAAGAGATATGAGTCAGTTAATTTCAGTGTTAATGAATTGTTATAATGGCGAGAAATATTTAAAAGAAGCTATTGACAGTGTCTATTCACAATCCTACAGTAATTGGGAAATAATTTTTATAGATAATTGTTCCAACGATAATAGTGCGAAAATTGCTAAAAGTTATGATGATAAATTAAAATATTACAAAACACCTAAAAATGTTTCATTAGGAGAAGGAAGGAGATTTGCGATTGAATTTTGCTCTAAGTATATAGCAACTCTAGATACTGATGATATATGGGAGCCACATGCATTAAAATCTTTATATGATGGAATAAAATCAGGAGACTTTGCGTTATGTTATGGAAACCAAATATCCATTAATCAAAATGGTGAATTTATAAATAAACTTAAAAGTATACATACGGGAACCAGTGGTGATTTTCTCGGAAAACTTTTAACTCAATTTGATATTCCAATGGTTGCTACTATTATCGACAAGGATAAAATGCTGAGTTCAAATTTAAATTTCAACGAAAAAATTTTTGGATCAGTTGAATATTCTTTGTTTTTGCCTCTATCAATAGATCATGATTTTATTTCTATTGATTCTTATATTGTTAAATATCGTTATCATAATTCGCTATCAACTAAATTAGACAATTTAAGACATAAAGAAAGAAGACTAATCCTAGATGAAATGTTGGCTCGAAGTCCTGAAATAAAACAAAAAGTTCCAAAAGAATTAAGAGAGGCTTATGCAAGATCTGATTACTATGAATCACAATCATTAATGAAGAAGGGACATAAATTTAAATCCTTTCTAATCCTTATAAGTAACAGCGGAGTAAATTACAAGTATTTATTCTTGGCTATAATCTCAATTTTTCCAAGTGTATTATGGAGGAAATTTCAAAAATATAAATATAACAATTAAAAAAAGAAAAAATGAAAGTAGTAATTTTAGCAGGAGGGTTTGGAACTAGATTAGCAGAGTATACCTCTTTAATACCAAAACCAATGGTGCCTATTGGCAATAAACCAATGCTAGTTCATATTATGGAAATTTATGCGTCTCATGGGTTTAATGAGTTTGTGATAGCCTTGGGTTATAAAAGCGAAGTCATAAAAGAATATTTTTTAAATTACTATGCCTTGAATAGTGATTTTGAGGTAGATTTAAAAAATGGATCAATTAAATATATCAACGAAGTTGATAAAGACTGGAAAGTTCAGTTAATTGACACTGGATTAAATTCGATGACTGGAGGTAGAATTAAAAGATTGTCAAGTATTATCGGGGATAATACTTTTATGCTTACATATGGTGATGCTGTATCAAGTGTAAATATCAAAGAACTAGTTAATTTCCATAAGAAGTCAGGAAAACTAGCTACAGTTACTGCTGTTCATCCAATAGCTAGATTTGGAGAGTTAGCAATGGACGAGGGAAATAACGTAAAATCATTTAGTGAGAAAACTCAAATTAATTCAGGATGGATTAATGGGGGATTTTTTGTTTTTGAGCCAAAAGTTTTTGATTTAATTGAGAATGATTCAACAGTTCTTGAAAAGAAACCTTTAGAATGGTTAGCCAATAATAGTCAATTAAATGCTTACAAACACGATGGATTTTGGCAATGTATGGATACAGTTAGAGAAAGAGATAATTTAGAGGAAATTTGGAAATCAGGGAATGCGCCTTGGAAAAAATAATTATTATGTTTAAAAATATATATAAAGGAAAAAAAGTCTTAGTTACTGGCCATACAGGCTTTAAGGGAAGTTGGTTGTGTTCTTGGTTGATTGAATTGGGTGCTGATGTTTATGGGTATTCAAATGAGATACCAAGTAGTCCATCACATTTCGAAGAATTAAATTTGAAAAAAAAAATGACAAGTATTTTCGGAGACGTTAGGGACTATGATTCTTTTAAGTCTTTTTTAGATATTCATAAACCTGAAGTTGTTTTTCATTTAGCGGCCCAACCTATTGTTAGATTGGCATACTCGAATCCATTAGATACAATAAACACTAATGTTATGGGAGTTGCAAATATTCTTGAAATTAGTAGAACAGTAAATTACATTAATTCACTAATAATTATTACTTCAGATAAATGTTATGAAAATGTTGAGTGGACTTATGGATACAGAGAAAATGACAGAGTAGGTGGTGAAGACCCTTACAGTGCTTCAAAAGGAGCTGCGGAGATTATAGCAAGCACATATATGAGATCTTTTTTTAAAGACGATAGAGTTTTTGTTGCTACAGTTAGGGCAGGAAATGTAATAGGTGGAGGTGATTGGGCTAAAGATCGATTAATACCCGATGCTGTTAAATCTTGGTCTAGTAATGAGTCTTTGACAATAAGGAACCCTTTAGCTACACGTCCTTGGCAACATGTATTAGAACCTTTAAGTGGATATTTGCAAATTGGAGCTGAATTAATCTTGAAAAACGTAAAATGCAAAAATCAATCTTTTAATTTTGGTCCTGATTCTACAATAAATAAAACAGTTGATGAAGTATTAACTGAAATGTCAAAATCATGGAAAAGTGTAAAATGGGAAACACTTAAACTTAAAGACAACCCAAAGGAGGCAGGACTCCTAAAACTTTCTTGTGACAAAGCACAACATACAATTAATTGGTTTCCAACACTTACTTTTGAAGAGACATTAGAATTCACAATGTCATGGTATAAAGATTTTTATAGTTTAGATTCTAAGTTTAATGCTACTGATTATACAAATGATCAAATTAAAAAATATGTTGATAAAGCAAAAAATAAAGGAATATTATGGTCAACTCAAAATTAATAGATGGAATAAAAGTTTCATCTTTAAATCAATTTAAAGACGAAAGAGGAGCTGTTTTTCACATTTTAAAAGAATCTGATAAGCATTTTCGTAGATTTGGAGAAGCCTATATTTCTAAAGTTAATAGTAACGTAATTAAGGGTTGGAAATACCATAAAGAAATGCATCAAAATTTTAGCGTACCGTTTGGTGAAATTAAATTAGTTGTCGTTGATGGAAGAAAAGAATCATCAACTTATAATTTAGTAAATGAGTTTATTTTATCTCCGGAAAAGAATTATAAATTAATATCGATCCCGCCAAAGCTATGGTATGGGTTTAAATGTATTTCCGATTCTTTCAGTTTATTATTAAATATAAGTGATATGGTTCACGACCCAAATGAATCTCTTACTCAAGATTTAAATGATAATAAAATCAAATATAAATGGGAATAATTATTTTAAATGCAAGTTATTAATAATAAGTATATCTACCTTGATAAGGCTGTCTTGTACTTAGTTCTTGGCATCTTTATATTTGCTGATCAGGGAAATAAAGTATTAATATATTCTTCTTTTTTCATTCTTGCTATTTATCATTCATTTAATTTATTATTAAGAAGATCTAAGAGAAAATATTATAATAAATCATTTAATATTCTCCCATTCCTCTTAGTTTTGACATGGATCTATGGAGTTTATATTGGTTTGATTAATAACAACGATTATGTTTTTATCAACAACGTAGGAATTATATTTTTTTTTTCATATTATTTTTTAAGTTGCAATCAATTAACAGCCAATCATATAGTTAAAATACTATTTAATCTTTCATTGATTAGTTCTGTAATTTATTTATATAATTTTGACGGGACCATTCTCTTTAATTTATTATCTAGGCAAGGAGGATTTAGTTTATCAGCTCTCTTTCCTACAGTAATGATTCCATACTTAATTTTTTATATTTTTTTCTCAAAAGTTAAAAGTGGTATTATAAAAAATAGAATCGTTAGCATAATGATTTTTCTTCTTTTTTCTTTTGTCGCTGTATTTTTAGTTTTTAGCAAAGGAGTTTTATTGAGTTTACTGGTAACAATAATATTTTTGTTTTTCGCAAATTACTATAATCATAAATTCAGTAATTTTTCTTGGTTTTTAATATTTATTACGGTTGGATTATTTTATTTAAATTTTTACTTTTCGGATAATGTAATTACCATATTTGGATCACAAGAAAAGAGTAATGAACTTAGATATAATTTAATTTCAGATATTATAAATGAACTAACTTTTTTTGGATATGGCTGGGGTGCTGTATATGATATTCCGTTTTTGAAATATAGAAACGGTACCGGTTACTCATCAGAATTATCCTATTTAAACCTTATACATAAGATTGGAGTTTTTTCATTAATTTATTTTTATTTTTATATATGGAATTTTTATCACGTTATTAAATGTCTTAAAAGCAATAATTTAAAAAAAATAAATGTAGCACTTGTATCTCTAGGACTTCTAACATATTTATTCCTTTCACTAGGTAATCCTACACTATATGCTCCAATCTTTGTATTCATGAATGTACTTTCGATTCACTTACTAAACAAATCTTTAATAAATAATACCAATGATTAACAAAACACTTTTAATTACAGGAGGGACAGGTTCTTTTGGGAATGCCGTGCTAAACCGTTTTTTAAAAACAGACCACTTTAAAGAAATTCGTATTTTCTCTCGTGATGAAAAAAAACAAGATGACATGCGTACTCGTT
>TARA_B110000027_G_scaffold121447_1_pt1 | contig 11930 bp, 11 predicted proteins | sample TARA_B110000027 | Tara Oceans TARA_B110000027 (sample SAMEA4397101) | marine metagenome | biome: Polar Biome; feature: [SRF] surface water layer (ENVO:00010504); material: water (ENVO:00002006), including particulate matter (ENVO:01000060) such as... | depth 5 m
TAACAAATAACAGATTATCAATACTACAAAAAGATCGTTGATTATCAAAAGCTCCTAATAACCAGGGGAATTTCATTGACACTAATTTATATAATAGATTTAAATTTCCTTTGTTTCCTGGGCCGTGAATCATACAAGGCCTTAATATGTATATTCTTTTATTTTTAATATTTATTTTAGAGGATATATATTTTTCAGCTAATAACTTACTCTTTCCATAATGTGTTTTTGGATTTGGAAAATGATCTTCAGTCAACACTCCATCGACGACATCTGCTACAGCTTTAACAGAACTAAGAATGATAAAAACTTTTGCATTAGAGTTTAAAAAGGAATCAAAAACATCCTTAGTTAATTCTGTGTTTATTTCATAGTAATCTTTAGAGTTAGCTGTTTTTTTTAAGTCATGGGCCTTACCTGCTAAATGAACAACTATTTCTTCGCTAATTGAGATATTACTTTTCCTTTGATAGGTACGGATTTTATATGAATTATTGAAGTATGAAATAAAATTCCTACCTACGAATCCTGATGCACCAGTTAAAAAAATAGTCATAATTAAGTATTAATTAAAACTTTAAACATTTAACAGTTCAAAATTAGATTTAACATTCCTTAGTTTTGAAGTACCAAAAACAACATAATCTAAATTAAGCTTTTTTATATAGTCTATAGAACTAGGAATATCAGCTGCACCACTAGCGAATATACTCATAGCCATTAACTTATAATTTGGTCTTGAATTAATAAAACTTTCTACAACACTAGGAGAAGGGAAAACGTTAAATCCTTGTTTATTTATATTGAAACAAACAATTAAATCAGATATTTTTGATACTTTATTATGATTTAAAATATAGTCTAGCTTAATTGGATTTAAAGTAATTAATCCAGGCTTATATCCCATTTTTGATACTGAATTAATAAAATCAACTATTAGATCTCCTCTTCCCATTCCTATTAATAAGTCAGTAATAATATTTTGCATATATATATAACTACCCTTTTTTAAATTTGAAGGCACTTCAATATCTAATGATAATGGAACTAAATATTTCACATTTCTAGTTAAAAGTAATTTACTTCCAACTAAAATATTTTTCCAAAAAGACGTGTTTTTAATTACATATTTTAATAAACTTAACATACCACTCTCGTTTATCATATTAGCATACTTGTGTGGATAAGGAATACTGTAGTGAATTTCTTTATTGCTTTTAAAATCAGTTTGAGAGATAAGTTTATATCCAATGTTATTTGAATTTATCATAAATCCGTCTAAACCAAAACTAAGTGAATCATTAATAAAATCTTCGATTTTATTTAAAGAATCAAATTTGAGTTTAGTTTTTTCTCCTTTATTTAAATCAAAATGATTTACACCAAAAAATTGATTATCTCCTAGAATTATCTTCATAATTTAATATTTTCTTTATAATTTTATTAACCCCTAATCCATCATTTACATTAGCCATAACAGAACAATCATCTAAAAGATCTTCCATTTGCTTCGTGAAATCAATTCCTCTTAAATAAAAAGGAACAGATTCAGAAATATCAGTAACAGATATTTTATCAATATTTTTTCCAATGTCATTATAAATTAAAACTTGTTGTTGGTCCAAGAAATATTTGGTACCATCTTTCATTAAAATTTCTAAACTAAAAACAGGTTTTCTTACCTCTTTTTTAACCCAATTAAAATGTAGAGAGACTGTAACATTTGTATCTGTTTTAAGTTCTGCATCTAATATATCATCAACATCTGAGATTACTGATTGTTTATTAGCACTTTGCACATCCATAGAGCTGGTTCCTAAGATGTATTGAATTAAATCAATAACATGAGAACCTACTTCATTTAAAACTCCTGAAAAAGGCCCATTTCTCCAACCAACTGGTTTTTTTTCTAAAGTATTACTTAAAAACTGACCTTTTATTGAAAAAATATCTGTAGTTAAAATATTAGATTTAGCCCATTGAATACAAGGATTATATCTGAGGACATATCCAATATATAAGTTTTTAGAATTAAAAAGAGGATCCTTTGTAGTGTTTGTATATCCACCAAATGGTTTTTCAACAAATATTTTTTTATCTCCTCTGTTAATACTTTTTTTAAGCAGTTCTAAATGAATAAATGGAGGTGTTGTAATCAAAGTAATATCAAAAGCTTTAGAAAGAGAAGAATCATCCTTATAAAAGGTCACTTTATCAAAATTTGTTTTTAAAAGAGATCGAAGAAATTTATTAGGTTCTATAATCGTAAAATCAATCTCAGAATTCAATCCATTTAAAATTGTAAAATGAGTTAGGCCCATTCGACCAAATCCATAAATCAGTATATTCATTGTATTATTTTTTTTTAGAGAAAATTATTTTAAACATTATTACAAAACTTTTTTTTAATCTTGGAATCATTCTAGGCTCAGCCATTACTCTGTAAAGCCATTCTAAGCCAATTCTCTGTAAAAACATCGGAGCTCTTTTTATATTTCCTGTCTGAGTGTCAAATACTGCTCCTACACCAATGGCAAAATTTACATTAATTTTATTGATATTATCCATAATCCAATTTTCTTGTTTTGGCAAACCTAATCCCACCCAAATAAAATTTGGATTACATTTATTAATATCGTTTAAAATATCGTTTTTTTCTTGATTATTTAATTTTCTAAAAGGAGGACTATATACACCTACAATTTTAGATTTTGGAAATTTTTTAAGGCATTTAATTTTTAAATCCTCCACTACTTCTGGCACACCACCATAAAAATAATGAGTCCAATCGAAATTTTGTCCTTCATCAATAACATCGTTAAAAATTTTAGGACCGTTGTATCTAATAATTTTTTTTCCTTTAAAAAATCCTCCAATTTTGACGCCAATACCATCACAAAGAGAAAATTTTGAATTATTAATATAATTATAGTGTTCTAAGTTTTTTGAACCAAAATAAATAGCTTCAGTATTTGTAATAGAAATATGCTGATGCTTAATATCAGTATCAATATCCAATTTTAAAAGTTTGATTGCAGTGCTTTTATTTAAAGAATGAAAGTTCATTCCTAATATTTTATCTATATACATAAATTAATTAAAAATTTTTTGATAAACATCTATTGTTTGTTTTGCAGTATGTTTCCAACTAAAATGTTTTAAATTTTCTTTACCTTTTTCAATAAGTTTTTTCCTCAAATCATCATCATTATATAAAAGAAGAATTTTTTCTGAAAGTTCAGTAGCAGAATTTGGATTAAAATATAAACATGCTTGTCTTCCAACTTCCGGAAGTGACGCAGCCATACTTGTGATAACTGGTGAATTAAATACCATTGCCTCTAAAACTGGTAAACCAAAACCTTCATAAAGAGAAGGATAAACAACCATTAATGAATTTTTATACAAGAAATTTTTATCGCTTTCACTAACAAAACCAGTAATAAAAATTTCTTTTTCTAAATTATTATTTTTTATAAATTCGAATGTTTTATTTTTAAAATCACCCTTTAACTGTCCCGAAACAATTAGTTTTAAATTAGTTTTCTCGTTTTTTCTAATTAATTTAAATGCTTTCAAAAGTACTATTAGGTTTTTATGAGGCATTGAAGTAGTAACGGTATATATAAAAGGGTTTTTTGAAATTGATTTAATTTCTTCAGATATCGTATTTTCATCGTTACTGTTAGAAATACAAGGTGCTAAAAGCACAGGATAAGTTTCTTTAAATCTTATTTTTTTTTCATAAATTTCATCTGAAATAAACTTTGAAATTGTTATTATTCCTTTGGCATTTTTAATTGATCTAGGAGCGGTTATCCCCATGTATTTATAGCGAAGAGATTTAACACCATAATCTAAGTAATATTTCCACATTAAATCTAAAACAGTTAAAATCGATTTATTTTTTAATATAAAAGAAATATTATTACCCATAAAATGAACAAAGGATAGCCCATAAAAGTAAAAACAAATAGGAATAAAAATTTGTTCATGTATAATTCTTAATACTTTAAATTTAACAGATAGTTTATTTACAATAAGTTTTACATTTTCAGCTTTAGGTATATAGTCTATATTTTTGGAGTTAGTAAAAATATAAAACTCATCATTTTTAGATTGCGAAATTATTTCTGGTAAAATATTCCAGACATATGCACCTGGACCAACACCATAGTTATTTCCCGGCTTGTCATAAGAGTAAATATCAATCCCTATTTTCATTTTTAATTTTTAATTTTTAATTGAAACTCAATCATTTCCTTAATAACATTTTCTATGTCTTTTGTAGGTTCCCATCCCAAGATGTTTTTTGCTTTACTATTATCTGCTTTACTAATTAAAATATCAGAAGGTCTTAATAAACTTTTGTCAACAATTATATAATCTTTATAGTTTAATCCAAAATAATCAAATGTTATTTTTATGAAATCCTTAAGTGATATAGTTTTTCCAGTAGCAATAATATAATCATCTGGATTTTCTTGTTGTAAAATTAAATACATTGCTTCAACATAATCAGGAGCCCAACCCCAATCACGACTAATATTTATATTACCAATTTTAAAAGAATTTTGTTTTTTATTATAAATATTTATTGCGGCTAAAACTATTTTTTGTGTAACAAATCTTTTGGGCCTTAAATATGATTCATGATTAAATAATATTCCAGATGAAACATGTAAGTTATAAGCTTCTCTATAGTTAGAAACTTGCCAAAAAGCCGAGGATTTTGCGACTCCATAAGGGCTTTTAGGCCTAAATGGAGTTTTCTCATTTGCACTTTGACCACCAGTATCACCAAAACACTCACTAGATGAAGCGTTATAAAACTTCGTTTTTTGTTTGAACAATCTTATAACCTCAAGAATATTTAAAGTACCAACAGAGATGCTTTCATGAGTGTCAAATGGCATTTCAAAAGAAAGACCAACTGATGTTTGACCAGAAAGATTATATACTTCGTCAGGTTGTATTTCTAAAAAGACCTGAACAACACTTCTAAAATCTATAAGAGACATTGAGTATAGGGTCACATCATTTTGAATATTAAGCGTAATAAGAGAATTAATATTAGCTCTTTCTTTGTCCCTAGAGGTACCATAAACAGTATAATTTTTTTCTAATAGATATTTAGCTAAAAAAGCCCCGTCTTGTCCAGTTACACCAATAATCAATGCTTTCTTTTTCATTTTTTATTTTAAGGTTTTTATAAATATTTCTTCGTACTTTCTAACATAAGATTTTAAATCACAGAGTTCCGTAATTTTTTTATTTGCTGATTTACCAATTTCACTTCTTAATTTTGGATTATCCTTGAGAAATAAAATTTTATTTGCGACTTCAGTGTGTGACCCTTTTGAAACTAAATAGCCAAACTTATTTGTATTCCCAATTAAATCAACATTACCTCCGACATTAGTAGCTATTACTGGTTTCATTAAAAACATAGATTCTAAAATTGTATTTGAAAATCCTTCTCCAAATGAACAAAGTACTGAAATATCACAAGCATTTACATAATTAATTGCATCTATTTTTTCGCCAATCATTAAAATATTATTTTCTAAATTATTTGTAGAAATTAATTTTTTTATATCATTTCTTAAAGGTCCATCGCCCATTAGAACAAACTTAACTAGGTTAGTTTTATTTACAACAACTTTTGCTGCATTTACAAATGTTTCGAAATCTTTCCACGGATCTAATCTAGCACTCATCAAGACAAAGCATTCGTTACTTTCAATCTTTAAATCTTTCCTGATTTTAGCAGATTTTTTTGTAATAACATATGAAAAATCAGAACCATTATTAATAGTCACCAGTGGTTTGCTGATTTTTAAAATTTTACTATAATGTATATTTAAAGCATTAGAATTAACAACTGTAAATTTTGAGGAGTTATATAATAATTGTGAAAATAAAACATCAATCCATTTATAAGATTTACTTAAGTGACCTTTCCAAAAAGTTAAAGCTCTAAATGAACCTATCAACGAGATTTTTTTAAATAAAAAAAAATTTACAAATTTAAAATAAATTAAGTTTGGAGCAGCATTTAGATATATAACATCTGTTTTTTCTTTTTTAAAAATTTTATATAATTTGTAAGAAATTAAGGGATTGAATGATTTTTTTTTATTGGGTGTAGAATTTCTGCCTAAATCTATCATTTTACAACCTGAATTATAGAATTCTTCTCTTAGTCCTCCTTTATCCGTATTTTGGGTTAATACGCAAACATTAAATATATTCTTGTTCAAATATTTAGCTAAATATAGAGTTTGGCGATGCATTCCACCAATCATCAAACTATCTATATATAATATTATATTAATTTTTCTATTATTTTTCAACACCTATATTTGAATTTGATTTATTGTTTTTAAGTAAACTGACACTAAATTCGTTTAAGTAAACACTTACTATATAAGCCATTACTATCCAGCCTAACTTCATTGTCAATATTTGACCAGTAAATAATACTCCGAAAATTGGAGACATTAATAATATAGGAAGTATTATCCCTTTTGTTTTTAACAATTTATAAGCATAAATACTAATTCTTAAAATAAAAATCAGAAATAATAATAATCCAATAATACCTGTGTAAATTAGAACTTCAAGAAATACGTTGTGAGGACTAGCAATTCCAAATATTGAAAAATATCCAGTTTGTCCAATACCAAAAATTAAATTGTTTTGAACGATATTAATTATCTCAACCCATACTTCATCTCTTCCTGCTAGATCACTATCGACAACTGTTTTAACTAATCTAAGAACAAGCATTTCCGACTTCAAGAGAATTGTCAAAAAAAATGAAGACAATAAAGAACCGGCAATTATTACAAAAAGTTTGTTCCAATTATTTTTGGCTTTATAAAATAATATCCCAACAATAAAAGCTAGTGCAAGAGATATGAAACCAACTCGAGATCCTGTTTCTGCCATTAAATTTATCATAATAATAATGGGAATAAGTAAAAGGAATCTGTAGAGTCCTATTCGCAATCTATCTTGAACTACAGTTGTAATAATAATTAAAATTGAAATAACCATCCTAATGCTTGTAATGTTTGAATTATCTCCAAAAAGAGTTAACCTAGTTACACCATACACTTCCACAGACTCAACTCCAATACCTGCATTGTAAAAAACAGCTAATAATATAGAACCCAAAGCAAGTATTAGCAAAGCTTTCTCAATAGCCCTTATGTCTTTCCTTCCGTGATTTATTAATATCCAAAACAAAATTATATTTTGAAAAATTGCGAAATCAAAAAACCTTGCAGATAAATTGTTAATATTAAACAAATTAACAATAATTAATAATCCAAAAAAGGCAAGTAATGGCCTCATTATCTTTTTTAAATTACTTATTCTTATATAATGCCTATGTTGGATAGCTATAGTTCCTAAATATATCAGAATGGTAAATTTTGGTATTGAAAAGTTATTCAACCCAAAAAAAGATAACTCTTGAAAATTAACAAAGAAAAAGTAAAGATAGAGAGCGAAATTTTGAAACTGCTTAACTAAAATCATATTTTTTTATGTACAGAGTTTGAAAAACTATGTATTATATTAATTCTTAATATTTAACCTTTTTTCTACAATTTTATCGATAACATCAAATGTTTGGCTAATATATTGATTCGTATAACTGTTTTTTCCAAAAAAAGAATACTTTTTATATTTACCGTAAGCTTGTAAGTGTTTAGAGTTAGCTGTTACAGGGTTTAACTGATAAGTAGGACTAATCTCTAAAATTAAAGGAATTGTACTTAAATCATCATTTTCCCAAGCAATATCAAATGCTCCAGTAACTATTTTTAATTTTAAGAATTGTTCAATTATAAATACTCTCCATTTTTCTGGAAAATTTACAAAATCGACAGAACTACCATGTCCAGTTGAAGTCGGTTTCCATTCATTAGCATTATTGATACGCCAATAAAAATGCACTATCTTATCTCCAACAATGGTTACTCTTAAATCTCTTCGCATATTTAATAGTTGTTGAACTAGAAATGTAGTACCTGATAAGCTCTCTCTGACTGATATTAAATCCGCTTCATTATTTATTTTATAAACTCCATTTGCACTACAAGAATGCACCTCTTTAATTAAAAAAGGAAAATCTGGTTTTAAAGGAACCATATCATCAAATGAATCAAAAATTCCGGTTTTCGGATGTGGTATTTTTAATTCTTCAAACTTCTCGTGCATATAAGCTTTATTTTCCCACAGTAGATACTCGTTTGGGGTAGGGTAAATTACATTTCTTTGCTTCTTTAGTTCTGAAATAATGAGAAATAGTTGCTTTGTGTAATCAACTAGTCCAAATATTTTATCATACTTATCGTATGGTAAGTAGATCGTTTTATCCCAATAATTCCCTATGTCTAATGCTTTTACTCTTCGAAATTTGACACCTTTATTTGAGAGGCTATTTATATATGCTAAATCAGTTAAAAGTCGTTCTGAAAAAAAATATCTCCAATTAAATTTAGGAGTCCAGACAATTATATTACATTTCTCATCTCGAACTAATCCTTTAAAATTTGTTTTTGAATACAAATAAACTAAAAACATAATCTTCCTCATTATAAGAAAAGGTAACATAAAAATTTTGGCCATATTATTTAATATTATTAATATAATTAATTTCATTATATCCAATGTAATTAATCGGAAGTTGCTTCACTTGAGTAATTAAACTTTCATAGAACTTAACTTTACCATTTTCATGATTATAACTTAAATCATCATAATATGTAATTCTATTTGTATGTTCTAATGCTTTATTCAAATAAGGCAATTTATCTTCTGCAAGTGGAACTAAAAACAATGGTATCTCTTGAATTTTAGATAAATTTATATTAATCCAATTTTTAGTAATCGAATGATATTTAAAAGATCTTGCTGAAAGAATTATTACTTTTTTTTTTGTCTTTAAGCACTCTTCTAATATATTGGCCATACCTAAATGAATAGTAACTTTCGAGTAAACTTCTTTCAAATTTCTATTTTGTAAATAAGGAAAGGTGTCAGCTATTGTATTATCCAAATCAAAAATAACAAGTTCATTTTTATGATTAATTTTTTTAATATATCTCAAATAAATCAACCAATAGATTCTCTTACTAATTGTAGAGATTATATCCCTTAAGATAGCTTTAAATTGCTGCCACATTCTTGATAGCATTCAAAATTATTTCATTTTCTGACTGCGATCTAGCCGCTACTCTAATAAACTCTCCTTCCAAACCAATTTTATCGTTACAATTTCTTACATAAACTCCATGGTTACAAATGAGATCTGAAGAAACATCATCAGCAGTTAAACCATTCATTAGTTCAATTAAAACAAAGTTAGCCCTTGTAGGGTAAATTTTAATATTTTCAATTTGGTTTAGTTCCGAGATAAAAAATAGAGCTTCGGTAATATACTTTCTTCTAACTATCTCATATTTCTTTAAAAAATCTGACCTTGAATATAATTTAAAAAAATATTCAGCTATTCCATTAGAATTCCAGAGGTAACCATTTTTTAATAATTCAGCTACTCGTTTCTTAGCCATAATTGCATATCCACATCGAAGTCCTGCAATTCCAAAATCTTTAGACATACTTTTCAAAATAACAACATTGTCCATTTCTTTCACAAAAGGAACAATAGATTGTAACTTCATGTCACTATTTTCATAAGCAAAGTGAATAAAACTTTCATCAATAATAATGTTTTTAACCCAACTTAATTCTTTAATAATTCGCTTTAAATCATTTAATTTAGTGTATCCTCCATCAGGATTATTAGGATTTATTAAAATGATTGTATTAGGTTTTACTTCTTTAACAGTTTCTATGTAATGTTCAATATCTAATTTAAAATTATTTTCCTTTTTTAATTTATAGTAAACAACTTCATTTTCTTTTGTTGCATATTCATAATATGAAGAGAAAGTGGGAATAATAACAAGTATTTTTTTCTTTGTAAAACGATGGATTACAGCTTGTATCGCCTCAATTGCACCGTTACATATAAATACACTACCCTTTTCTATCTCTAAAATGTTCTCTACGTAACCCGCTATTATATTATTTTGAGAAGGGTAAAACTCTAAAAGCGCATTTATTTCTCCCGTATCAATCATTTCTTTTTTAAAGTATTCAAGAAAAAGCTCAGTAGCATAAGGATTAGACAAGAAACATGCATCAACTTTAATTTTTATTTCAGCTATTTTTTCTTTTATGTTACTTAAACTTGGAGAATGACTTCCTGATTGGTTTTTTAAATCATTATATTTTTGAGTTATTATTTTATTTTCCATTGATAGGCTTAGTTAATATGTTAATTAAAAGTTTATTTTTTTACTAAAGCTAGTCTTAACAATAATGAAATTGTTTTTTTTAGTCCATAATATTTGTTTATTTGAAAAAAAATTAATGGTTTGTACTTTATAGATTGAATTACATTAGATTTTATTTTATTATTTAAATATATATTAGAGCTAATATGTAAAAAAAAATCAATTATTTGTTTTTTTGCTTTATTGTCTAGAAAAAAATTATAATTATAAATTTCTAAAAAAATAAATTTCATAAAATATTTTAATATAAAATCAACTTCTGATTTTATAGGCTTATAAATTTTAAAAATATTAGTAAGTTCATTTAATACTACAACTTGGTTTGATAAAAAATTATAATTATTTAATGATTTGGACAAAGATTTGATATTATTGAAATAAATATAAAATGCATAGTTATTTGTCACTATTCTATCTGCTTTAAAATAAATTTCTGTTGAATAAACTAAATCTTCTCCATTGTTTATACCAACTTTTCCAAAAATAATATCGTAAAGTAATGTTTTTTTTACAATTTTGTTCCAGGGAGATCCTAAAAAATATTTATGAATTTTATTTCTGTCAGGATTTAGATTTAATTCGTTGATAATATTTATTTTTTTTCTCAATCCAAATGAATCTTCCGAAAAATAGTTGAATACAGAAACGTCTGGATAATCAGCGTTTATTATAAAATCATGTATATTTTGTAAACTATCATCAACAATCCAATCGTCAGAATCAATGTGCATTATATAATTTCCAACACTTTTTTCAATTCCAGATTTACGTGCTACAGATAATTTTGAATTTATAGCATGTTTAATTATGTAAAAATTATCATAGTTTTTCTCATAATCTAATAAAATTTTAAGACTATGATCTGTTGAATGGTCATCAACAGCAATTATTTCATATCTAAAATTTGTTTTTTGATATAAAATTGAATCAAGACATCGTCTTAAATATTTTTCAACATTATAAACAGGGATTATAATTGATAAGAAAATTTCCTTAGAGCTTGTGTTATTATTCAATATTATTAAATTATATTTATTTAATTCACCAATTAATTACACTAGAGTCCCTTTCTTACCCACTTTTCCCATACCATCTCATGACCCCAAATTAAATTATGTGTTTTTTCTAAATCTTCTTTTATTTTAAAATACCGGGACTGATAATTTTGGGGTTGTCTATGAAATTGAATTAAAAAAGAATCACATTTTTCTAATTTATTTATAGAAATAATTCTTTCTAAAACTTCATACTCAGCTCCTTCTATATTTAATTTAAAGCAAGCTATTTGTTTACTGCCAAGCCTATCAAATAATTTTGAAACATCTAAAACATTAACTTCAATAGATTTAGATTTACCAGAACCTATATGCTCAGATGTACCATTATCAGAAAGGTTAAAAATTGTTTTACGATCTGCACCACCTAATGCCAATTTATGAATTTTAACTAAATTATTGTTTTTGAAATAATTTTCACAATTATTGTAGAATTCAGGAACAGGCTCAAATATTTCTGATTTACATCCATACCTCGAAATCATTTCTGATGACCATT
>TARA_B110000027_G_scaffold12583_1_pt1 | contig 11921 bp, 9 predicted proteins | sample TARA_B110000027 | Tara Oceans TARA_B110000027 (sample SAMEA4397101) | marine metagenome | biome: Polar Biome; feature: [SRF] surface water layer (ENVO:00010504); material: water (ENVO:00002006), including particulate matter (ENVO:01000060) such as... | depth 5 m
GGAAGCCCTGATAAATTGCAACGCATTCGATAGAAAAAAATGAGGCAGCTCTAACTACAGCACGAACAGCCGCGTTCATTCCAGGGGCATCTCCTCCTGACGTTAAAACCCCAATGCGTTTAATTTTTGAATTCATTTATTTATTTTCAGTGCAAATTTAATCATAATATTAAAAGTAGTGTTACAGCTTTGAAAAATATTATGAAAATCTCAAATGATGACTTATTTAATTTTTATTGATAAACTTAATTGCCTTTTTATTTTGGGGGTTCTCTTTTTTTGATTTTTCCTCCTTCGTTTCGGAATTAATTTCAGTTATTTTTTTAATCAACTCTTTAAAAGTATCAAAATCAACATCATAAGAAAGACCAACACCTTGAGTATAGCCAAACTCATCTCCAATATATCGAAATTCATTTTCTTTATTAAAAACTTTTGCTTTTAATGAGCCTTCTTGATTGAGTATAAAGTCTATTTGAACATTACCAACTATTAATGTCTGCTCAACTCCTCCAACAGGAACACCGATTTTTCCATTCAGTAAAATCCTGTCACTTATTTTGGTTGAAAGAGTAAATCCCAAGCGATCTTCTGTAGCTATATCTAATAAAGCACTTTTATCTCCTTGTAAATAATCAATTCCAACCTTTAGTTTATCGTTTTCTTCCCCAATCAAATCACTGAAAACATCAGATGCTTTTTGATATAAATTATTTGTAATTCCTTGCATGGAAACACTTACTTCATTTATGAAAATACCCTGAGATAAGAGTGAAATTGCCTGAAGTTGGCTTCGTTGAGGATCTGATAAACGATAATTAATCTCTGAAGCTACTGTACCACTTGTATTTGGAAAATTAATTTCAAAAACAGGATTATCTGGTTTCAACAAGTTCCCTTGAAGTTTAATCAAAACGTCCGTAGGTATTTTTTTGTTAAAATTTGGATTATCTAGTAACAAAGCTGGATTGGCACCACCCGGGACATCATAAATCGCTTCTAAATCCATTTGAGCCTCTAATGGATCTCCCTCCCAAACTATTGTACCACCGGGTTTAACTTTAAATTTCTTGTCAATAACACCTAAATTCTTAAAATTATAAAAACCCTCATAAGTAATATAATCCCCCCACATATTGAATTTTCCATTAGTATTAATCTCCATAAAGAGGTTACCTGATCCCCTCCCAGTCAAATAACTTCCACTTTCTTGATCTATAACAATTTCTATTTCTGCGTCATTAGTAACATCTAATTCAAAATTCATTTCTAAACCATTTATCTCTTCAATTTTATACAAATCGTTATTAGAGGTAAACCTATTTTTATTATTCTTGTCAATGAAACTAACAAAAGATATATCGGACAAGCCATAATCATCAGACCAAGGAATTTTTATTGAAGTACCGTTATCTGTTTTTCCTTCTAAATTTATCTTAAGATTTTTTGTTGGACCTTCTAATTGAACTTTACCTTTCAAATAGCCTTGACCAAAAAACAATGATTTTGTATTCTGAACTTTATTAAGAAGTAGCATTCTGTTAGATTCAATACTTAAATTGGCATTCCAATCTCTAAAGTTAGTATGCGAAAATGTGCCTGCTAAAAAAGCATTTGTTCCGTAATCATAATCTTTCATATTTACTTGATTAAACTCAAATACTTGATCATGTAATTGAATATCCATTTTATCAATATAATATCCAATATTTAAATAAGGAACCCGAAATCCACCGTTATTTAAAGTTAATAATCCACTATGTCCTAATTTATTTAATGGCCCCTGAATATTAATATTGCCATTTAGTTCTCCTTCAAATTTATTTAAAGCTTTTTTTCCAATTGGCGAAAGAAAGGATAAATCTAATGTGTTTAAAATCAAGTCATAATTAAGTTTTGGATTCTCAACACCTTTCCAAAATCCAAAACCAGATAAAACTTTTTTGTCATTATTAACCAAATTCAAATTAGAATAATAATAGTTAGTCTTAGTATTACCATTTGAATTTATATTGAAATGCCCTAAAAATTCTTTGTTAATGGTTAAATCCCTCACTTCACCAACTAAATCCATAATATTTATAAAAGGAGAGCGTTCAAAAGATCCAGAAAATGATGCTTTTCCATTCAAATAGAAAACTGGATTATATGGAAGGATATTCTCCAAGACAATGTTTTTAGCATCAATTTTAAATTTAAATTCATCATTATTTTTATGTCTTCCTGACAGGAAGATTGTTTGATCTCCAGAAACTGCCTTAAAATTTAAAATATTAAATATTTTAGAAATAGGAGAATAACTAATTTTTTCATTTGAGGAGTCTTTAGGGTTAATTGTCCAAGAATCATTTCCAACAGGTAATTCAGATTTTTTAAATCCAAAATAAGATATTCCATTCTTATCTTTTGTGTGATAAAAATTAAGATTAAACGGAATTGTAGAATTTTTCTCACTTAAAAACTCCGATCTAAAATAAAGAGTGTCATTAAGCTGAGTACTTATAACATTAAAATCTCTTCCGGAATAAAACTCATGCCTAAGGTCACCGATACTTAAAAAAGTAGCATAAAATGGATTTTTGGTGTCTAATTTGAAATGAATATCTTCAAGTTGTAAATTATTCCATTTTAAAATTGGAGTATCAAATATAAATTCTGAACGCTTTTCTTCTGAAGCAAGTGTTCCTTTTAATAATATGTTTTTAGAGATTGATAAAGAAGGATATAGAGCATCTAACAGCTTTTCATAAATATTAAGGTTAAAGCTTAAATATTGTCCTTCAAGAGAAGGCTTAGTTGGCAAGAAGCCATATACCTGGTGTAAAGCATTCTGAAATAATATTGGGATTTGACTTAATTTAAAAACCCCTTTCACGTTGCCTGAAATACAATCTGAATTAGAAATTGATAAATTAGTTTCCTTCCCTAAGATTTTCTTTTTAACAATAATCGGATTTAAAAAAACAGATTGAATATCGTTTATAATACTAGCCGATGAAATTTTTAATTCACCCTCTAAATTATCCAATGTTGTCCCTTTTAAGTTTGATATAATAACTCCTTTAAATATTTTCTTGTCCGAATCTAAATTACGACCTAATGAATTTAAGTCTAACTCTGTTAAATTGGCAACGACAGTATAGACAGGAACTTTCATTCCAAAATCAAATAAAATATCACTTTTCAATTTTAGAGGTCTTGAATTAATCTTTAAAGTATTTCGTAATTTTTTATCTTCATAAAGACCTTCGAGGCTTATATTATCAATTTCTAGATTAGGGGAGGTAATTCGGGTATTAATTGCCTTCCAATTTAAAGTAATAGGGTTATTCAAAGGAATATTTCCGTTTAGTTTAAAAGCAGAAAATAATTTAAATTCTGAATTATTTTCAAAAAATTTATTTACAGAAATGTTTTTTAAATTTAACAATAAATCAATAAAACGTTTTTCCGTTTGAGAATATAAAAAACCATCTCCTATAGATCCAAATACAGAGAATTCTCCCCAATCATTAGTTGAAGTTAAATCTAAATTAAAATGATCTTTATCGCTAAAGATGGATCCTGAAAATTCAATTTTATTCAGTAGATCAAAATATTTTTTTTGATTGGCCTCAAGAGTTGAAATGTTATTTAAAAACCCTGCGGTGAATATTTCAATGGAGTTAATGTCCATAAAAAAAACTGGGCGTTCAATATCAAACATATGTTTTATCCCAAAAGAACCGTTAAATTTTACATCCTCATTTTTAAATTTTATGTTCTCAAATTCAATTGAATTTATTGGTCCTTTTGCAGAAAATGAAAAATCTATTCCTTTATTTTTAGGGAAATAAAAGGGTTTGTTTATAAAATGTTCAATAAAAAGTAACCCTTCGGATGCTTCAAGTTCAATGGATCCGTCACGAAAGAAGTTTTTCAGAGTCCTTTCTTTTCCTTGCATAGTCAATGACCCTTTAAATTTATTTGATTGACTCTCAATTTCTAAATCTTTAATATTTAGACTGCCTGGCTCATAACTAATAATTCCTTTCAGGAAAAAAGGTAATTTAACTGGAGAACTTAAGACACCTTTTAGACTTTCTAATATTATACTTAAACTATCTCCTTGATATGCAAAATTAGTTCCAATCAGATTAAACTTATTTATATTGATAATTCGGCTTGAGTCCTTATTAAAATTATTATATGTGAAATGACCGTCATAAATTTGAACTAAAGAGCTTTCTAAAAAAGATTTATTTTTTTGTGAATTGTCTTTATTTAATTTATCCAACAATACTTTTAATGAATGAGATTCTTCATTTGTGTACTTCGTTAAGTTTAAATATACTTGTGAAGCTTCAATGAAATCAAGGGTAAAATCACTTTTATTTAATTTTTTAAAATCTAATATAGACGTTTTAAACTTTTTTATAAATAATAAAGTATCAGCATGATGATCTTCAATATAAAAATCAGAAAATTGAAGTTTACCGTTCCATTGTAATTGGACTTTTTCTATTGTGAAATTTTGTTGTGTTTTTATTTTAAAATCTTGAGTGAGTGAATAAATGATTTTAGTCTGAACGTATGACGATGAAACAATCCAAAATCCAACTAGGAAAGTTAGGAGAATCACACCTATTGTAATGCCAATTATTTTTCTTAGTTTTTTGATTGTATTATTTTACTTTTGTAACGTTATATAAAATCGAATGTTACCCAAAACTCCAATTATATTAGCTATTGAATCTTCATGTGATGATACAGCTGCAGCTGTAATTAATGGACGTAAAATATTATCCAATTGTATCGCAAATCAGGAAATTCACATCGCATATGGAGGCGTTGTTCCTGAATTGGCTTCACGTGCACATCAGTCTAAAATAGTTCCAGTAGTTAAACAAGCTTTACGCAAAGCAAATATCGACAAAAAAGATATAACAGCAATAGCATACACTCAGGGTCCTGGACTGCTTGGTTCTCTTTTAGTTGGAAGTGCATTTGCTAAGTCACTGGCGCTTGCCTTAAATATTCCTTTGATCCCAATAAATCATTTACAAGCTCACCTTTTAGTCCATTTTATTGATAATGAGCGTATTCAAACTCCTAAATTTCCTTGCCTTGGAGTAACTATTTCAGGAGGACATACGCAATTAGTTTACATGCAGGATCAATTTAAAATGAATATTATTGGCACAACATTAGATGATGCTATTGGAGAAGCTTTTGACAAATGTGGGAAACGCATGGGGCTCGCCTATCCATCTGGTCCAGAAATCGATAAATTAGCTAGAAAAGGTAATCCACATCGTTTTCCGTTCCCCATACCAAATCTACCTGCTTATGATGTTAGCTATAGTGGAGTAAAAACTGCAGTAATTAATTTTATCTCAAATCAAGAGCAGAAAAATCCTAATTTTATACAACTAAACCTAAATGATCTTTGTGCCAGTATTCAATATACACTAGTTCAGATTATTTTAAAAAAAATAATTCAAGCAGCTAAGGAGAAAGAGTTAAATAATATTATCATTGGTGGTGGAGTTGCAGCAAATTCTGAAATCAGAAATCAATTGTACCAAATAGCATCAAAAAAAGGTTGGGAAATTTCTCTGCCACCTTTTGAGTTTACCACAGACAACGCTGCTATGATTGGGATAGCTGCTTATTATAAATACAAAAAAAAGAAATTAGGAAGCTTAAGTGACATTTCTGATGCACGTTTAAAATATGGAATATGACTCTTTTTTATGATGCTTCCGTTGAATTAAATGTAAAAGAATTTATTTTTAATAAGGAGGAAAGCAAACATTTGGCTAAAGTATTACGAATGTCAATTGGTGACATTATTTCGGTCACTAATGGTATGGGAGTTGAATGGATAGGTAAACTTTCACTAGTAACTCCTTATAAAGTAATCGCGAAATTAAAAGATTCAGTAAAGCATCAAAAAAATAAAAATCAAATTCATCTCGTCATTGCACCTACTAAAAACAATAATCGAATGGAATGGTTGTTGGAAAAAATCACTGAACTAGGTGTCGCGTCCATTACTTTTATTTCATGTGATAATTCTGAAAGGAAAATTATAAAGAAGAAACGTTTTGAAAAAATTATCATTTCCGGTTTAAAACAATCACAACAGTTTTTTTTGCCAAAAATCAATGAAATAATTTCATTTAAAGAATTCATTACAACTCATGAATCTGATCAAACCTTTATTGCTCATTGTGAAGATCAACCTAAGCAAAAATTATTTGACATTAAATTAACTGGAAGTGAAATTAGTTTAATGATTGGTCCCGAAGGTGATTTTAGTCCCTCCGAAATTAACTTTGCAATAGAGCGAAATATAGTTCCGGTAAGTTTAGGTAAACAAAGGTTCAGAACAGAGACTGCAGGAATATTAGGTTGTCATTTACTTTTGATTAAACAACAGCAAAACACAATCCTATAACTTTCCTATCTTTAAACTATGAATAATAAAGAAATTTCAAAAGGTATTGTCTGGGCTGTAATACAGTTGTTAGGTATTTCCATAGTTTTATGGTTACTTTTTCAATTACAGGCATTGATTATTTACATGGTAATTGCAGGAGTAATTAGCTTAATCGGTCGTCCAATAAATCGCTTTTTTATTAAACGTCTTCGTTTTAAAAACGCTTTAGCTACATCGTTAACTTTATTTATATTGCTAAGTATACTTGTTAGTGTTTTTTCACTTTTTGTTCCTTTATTGATTCAACAAGGAGAAAATCTATCTCTCTTGGATGTTGAAAGTTTAAAAATAACAACCGAAACACTGATTCAAGAAATTAGTCTGTATTTTAAAGTTGACAATAGTTTTTGGCAACGCCAGCTTGCTGTTGATAATCTTTTTCAAAATGTAAACTTTGGATTGATTCCTGAATTGTTAAATCAAATTCTTGAATTATTAGGAGGATTTACTATTGGTCTTTTTTCAGTAGTTTTTATTCTTTTCTTTTTTTTAAAAGACAGTCATTTACAACATAGTATTATTTTAACCCTTGTAAATGACAGTGTTTTGGATCGTGTTAAAAAGTCAATCGAGAAAACAAAACATCTTTTATCTCGTTATTTTTTGGGACTATTACTTCAAATCAGTATCCTTTTAATTATTTACAGTATTGTCTTGGCAATTTTCAAAGTAGAAAATGCTTTCATCATAGCTTTTCTTTGTGCATTACTTAACTTAATTCCATATTTAGGTCCTATTATAGGAGGATTTCTAATGATGATTTTAACAATGACAAGTTTTATTGCTGCAGATTTTAGTACAGTCATACTTCCAAAAACAATCTTTGTTATGATCGGTTTTACAATTGGTCAATTAATTGATAACTTCTTCAGTCAACCATTTATTTTTTCCAACAGTGTGAAGTCACATCCACTCGAGATATTTATAGTAATTCTTGCTTCTGGAACCTTGCTAGGACCTATCGGAATGATTATTGCTATTCCTCTTTACACAACTTTAAAGGTCATTTCACAAGAATTTTTATCTCAAAACAAAATTGTGAAATCACTAACCAAAAACTTTTAATTTTAACTATGAAAAAATACGCCTTTATCTTTTTATTTGTCTTTTGTTTTTACAGTTTTAGCCAGGAACAGAAACTAAGTCGTACTGAAAAAAAAATATTAGCTCATGTACAAACAATGAATAATGAGAGTATTAATTTTTTAGAGAAACTAGTAAATATCAATAGCGGTACACTTAACAAAAAGGGTGTTCGTGAAGTAGGAGCTGTTTTTGAAACTGCATTTAAATCTATTGGGTTTAAAACTCAATGGATTAATATGCCGGAAGAGATGAATCGTGCAGGACATTTTTTCGCGTCTCATGATGGGAATAAAGGAAAAAAGCTTTTACTAATCGGTCATTTAGATACTGTTTTCGAAAAAAATAGTCCATTCCAAAAGTTTGAAAGAATTAATGACACTACAGCATTTGGTCCAGGAGCCAATGATATGAAAGGTGGAGATGTAGTTGTTTTTTTCGCGTTAAAAGCACTATCAGATTTGAACCTATTAAAAAATTCTAAAATTACTGTAGCTTTTACAGGAGATGAAGAAAGTACAGGTAAGCCTTTATCTATTTCAAGAAAAGACCTTATTGAAGCTGCAAAAAATTCTGATATTGCTTTAGGATTTGAAAATTCTACTGGTTTTAATTATGCAACTATAGCAAGACGTGGTGCTTCAGGATGGCAAGTAAAAGTTGAGGGCAAAAGAGCCCATTCCTCAGGTGTTTTTAACGAAAATACTGGAGCGGGTGCTATTTTTGAAATGAGTAGAATTCTCAACTCATTTTATGAAGAAGTTAAAGGCGAAAAGTACTTGACATTTAATCCTGGAACTATTTTAGGTGGAACTTTTGTTAATTATAATCCTCAAAAAAGTAGTGGAGATGCTTTCGGTAAAACCAATGTTGTTGCTCAGACTACCATTGTTAATGGGGGATTAAGATTTATATCAGAAGAGCAAAAAAATAATGCACGTTCAAAAATGCGCAGAATTGTTTCTCAAAATCTTCCTCAAACTAAGTCCTCGGTTACTTTTACTGATAGTTATCCAGCAATGGGACCAACTGAAGGAAACAAAGCTTTATTATCTATTCTAAATGATGTAAGCGTTTCATTAGGTCACAAGGGTGTGACTGCATATGATCCTGGAGAAAGAGGGGCAGCAGATATTTCTTTTGTTGCAGATTATGTTGATGGATTGGATGGATTAGGCACTATGGGTAGTGGAGCACATACACCAAAAGAAACAGTTAATTTGAAAACGATGAATCCTTTAATACAACGTACAGCAATATTTATTTATCGCTTAATTTCTATTAACTAACAATATTTATCATAAATACCTTTCTGACGTTTAAGAGCTTCTTTAAACTCATTTGATAAATTTTTAATCAAGACTTCTGTCGATTGAATGTCTTTTATTGAAGTTACTCCCTGGCCTGCTGACCAAATTGTTTTCCATGCCTGTGCTTCCGCTTTGGCAGCATCTAATTCACTTCCGAAATCAATTTTCTTTGATTGATTCCAAAGCTCTTCTGTAATTCCCATTGCTTCAAGACTAGGACGTAAAAAATTTGCACTAACTCCCGAAACAGCAGCGGTATAGACAATATCTTCTACTTTACTATTCATGATCATTTGTTTATACTCTTCTTCAGCCATACTTTCATCCACATTGATAAAACGTGTTCCCATATAAGCTAAATCAGCTCCCATTTGTAAAGCCGATGCAACATCATTTCCATTACTAATACACCCAGACAATAAGATTGTTTTAGTATAAAACTGTTTGATTTCATTAATCAAAGCCATCGGGTTTAAAGTTCCTGCATGTCCTCCAGCGCCAGCCGCGACCAAAATCAAACCATCGACACCTGCTTCTGCTGCTTTTTCAGCATGCCGTTTTTTAATTACATCGTGGTATACCAAACCACCATAACTATGAACTGCATTGACCAAATCAGAAACAGCTCCAAGAGATGTTATAATTAAAGGTACTTTATGCTTTATACAAATTTCTAAATCCGGTTGTACTCTTGGGTTAGTTGGGTGAACAATTAGGTTTACTCCAAAAGGTGCTGCCTTTTTTCCAGTCTCGTTTTCATATGTTGCTAGTGCTTGTTTAATTTCAATCACCCATTCTTCAAAACCTTCTGTAGAACGATGGTTTAAAGCTGGAAAAGTGCCTACTACTCCATTTTTACAACATTCAATAACTAATTTTGGTCCTGAAATCAGAAACATGGGAGCTGCTACAGCAGGAACTGATAAATTATTTATAAAACTTGGTGTCATAATATATTTTTTATTAATAAAGTCCACTCAAACTTAAAAGTACAAACAATATTTTGATTTTCATCTAACCCTTTTGAAGTTAGCCAGAGAGTTTGGGGTACCTTTAATTTGATTAGTTTTTCTATTGCATCAGTGATTTTGTTTTCAGGAGCACATGAAAAAGTAATTCTTCCACGAGCCTTTTTAGAAAAATTTGCTTTATTGTTAACAACTAACATCGATATCTTTTGATTTGAGCTTTGTATTTCTTGCATTAACAAAACTCCAGTAGTAAGTTCGGCTGCCATTCCTTGAACGGCCCAAAACATTGACTTAAATGGATTTTGATTAATCCATCGGTGTTTAACTTTTGCTTCGCAATAATTTCTCTCAAAAACGACTACACGAATTCCTGCTAACCAAACCATTGGTAGCTTGAAAAAAGTAAAAAAGTTTAGCTTTGAGGGTGTAAATTCCATGTACTAGTTTAAAATAGATAATGGATCAATGTACTTTATATTAAAAGCTTTAGCAACTTCCCTGTAAACTACTTTCCCGTTAACAACATTTAATCCTTTGGCAAGTGATTTATTTTCTATGCATGCATTTTTCCATCCCTTGTTAGCTAATTGTAAAACATAACTCAAAGTTGAGTTTGTCAGGGCAGTTGTTGAAGTAAAAGGAACAGCACCTGGCATATTAGTTACTGCATAGTGAATAATTCCCTCTTTTATAAAAATAGGATCATCATGTGTTGTAGGTTCGCTCGTTTCAAAACAGCCACCTTGATCAATTGCAACATCAACTAGCACTGTTCCTGGGAGAATATTGTTAAGCATTTCCTTACGGATTAATTTTGGAGCTTTTGATCCAGGTATTAATACAGTACCAATAATCAAATGAGAATTCTTTAATTCTTGTTCGATAGTAAGTGAGGTTGAATAGATCGGAGTTACATTTGGAGGCATAATACTTTCCAATTCACGCAGACGATTCAAATTAGTGTCTAAGATAGTGACGTTTGCTCCTAATCCAGCAGCCATTCTTGCCGCTTCCGTTCCTGAAATTCCACCACCAATGATTAATACATTAGCAGGTTTAACACCGGTTACACCTCCTAATAAAATCCCCAAACCACCTTGCGGTTTCTCCAAATATTTAGCGCCTTCTTGTATCGCCATTCTACCTGCCACCTCAGACATCGGAATTAACAATGGAAGTTTACTATTTTCCTCAACAGTTTCATAAGCTAAGCAAACAGCATTAGCTTTTATCATTGCATGGGTTAAAATTTCGTTTGATGCAAAATGAAAATAAGTAAACAATAATTGGTTGGGTTGAATTAAGTCATACTCTACTTTAATTGGCTCTTTCACCTTAACAATCATTTCAGCAGTTTTATAAACCTCTTCAATAGTTCTAGAGAAAGTACAGCCTACATTTTCAAATTCACTATTTGAAAATCCACTAAGTAAGCCTGCATCATTTTGAATATTCACTTGATGTCCAGCTCTAATAAGAGATTGAGCACCTGCGGGAGTCAACCCTACTCTTGCTTCTTGTGGTTTTAATTCTTTTGGAACTCCTATTTTCATTTAAAATCAACTTTAAGTTAAATATATTTATAAATTAAAATTAATCGAAGATATAAATTTGAAGAACATTCTGTCAGTAATTATGGGAAAAGTAAATTCAAATTTATAACTTGTATATAACAAATTTTAACTTATGAAATATTTTAACAAAACAAGGACTATCGAGCAAAAGGTGACAGATCGAGAAATGATACATCTGTTAGAACGTCAAACAGAATTATTAAAAGACATTCTAATTGAACTTAAAAGACAAAAGTAAAGATGAATTTTTAAAAAAATATTGTAAACAAAAAAACCTTCATAATTACTTGAAGGTTTTTTGTTTTAAATAATGTGAACGCGACAGGATTCGAACCTGTGACCGTCTGCTTAGAAGGCAGATGCTCTATCCAGCTGAGCTACGCGTCCTTTTGTAATGTTATCATGACTTCCCAAAGGTTTTTTCTAAAACAAATAGTTGCTAATAACATATATTTGCATAATAATTTGCATATTAGTTCAAAACGTGACCTTTCAGAAT
>TARA_B110000027_G_scaffold132139_1_pt1 | contig 11914 bp, 12 predicted proteins | sample TARA_B110000027 | Tara Oceans TARA_B110000027 (sample SAMEA4397101) | marine metagenome | biome: Polar Biome; feature: [SRF] surface water layer (ENVO:00010504); material: water (ENVO:00002006), including particulate matter (ENVO:01000060) such as... | depth 5 m
CAAAAAAAGTATTAAAAAAAATCAAAAAAAAACCTATTTCATTTGAAGTTTTTTCAGATGATTTGGAAGGTATGAAACAACAAGCTGAAATAATTAATTCGTGGGGTAAAAATGTTTATGTAAAAATTCCAATCACTAATACAAAGAATATTTCAACAGTAAACGTTATTAAATATTTAAGTGATAAAAATATTAAATTAAACATAACTGCAATCATGACACTGAATCAGGTAAAAAAAGTATTAAAATATCTAAACCCTCAAACTCCATCATATATATCTATTTTTGTAGGTAGAATTGCTGATACAGGTAGGGATCCCCTGCCATTAATGACTGAAGCCTTAAAATTAATGAAAAAATATAAAAAAAGTGAGCTTATTTGGGCTAGTACAAGAGAAGTTTATAATATTTTTCAAGCTTCAAAGATAAATTGTCATATAATTACTGTAACGACAGATGTAATAAACAAAATGTCTTTATATAATTATAATCTTGAACAATACTCACTTGATACTGTCAAAAGCTTTCGACAAGATGCTTTAAAATCAAATTACCAAATTTAATTTCTTCCATGCGCGAATCCTTACAGGCAGTTATATTAGCTGGAGGCAAAGGAACACGTTTAGGAAAATTAGGAAATAAAATACCAAAAGCGATGGTTAATATCGATGGGAAACCTTTTCTGGACATATTAATTAGTCAATTAAAAAAAACTGGTATTAAAAAATTCTTAATACTAACTGGCTATAAAAAAGAAATTATTATAAATAATTTTCAAAATAATAAAAATATCCAAATACATAAGGGTAAAACAAATTGGAAAATTTTAACAAGATTAATTAAAGCTAAAAAATTAATAAAACAAAACTTTTTATTAATGTATTGTGACAATTATTTAATAAATTATGATTTATCTAAACAAATTAATTTAGTAAAAAAAAAAAAATCTACTATTATATTTTCAATAATTCAAAAAAAAGCTGGTCAAAAAGGAACTATTTTAGAAAAAAAACAAAAAAAAATTTACTATAAAAAAGGTATTATGTCTAATTTAGCAGAAGCTGGGTACATGTTTATAAATAAAAAATTTTTTTTTAAAAATATTAATGAGGAAAAAAATAAAAGAGATCTATCAGATTATTTACATTTTCTATCCAAGAGATTCGATTTATATGGAATTAATTTTAAAAAAAAATTTTTATGTGTTGAAAACCAATACCTATTAAATAAGACTAGAAAATATTTTAAGGAAAATAAATATTAAATATTATTCTATCAAAAACATAATAAATTACTTATGTTTAAATAATTAACTCCAACAAGAGCGTTTCCAACGAAAATCTTCAATAATATTCTTTATTATTTCAACACGATCAATAGCATCTAAATATTTCAACCTTGCGTATCCTGAGCTTATTAATTGCTCACGAACTTGTTTTTTCTCAATGAGATTTTTTAGATGTAACGCCATTGAATTTGGATCTTTTAGATCAATCAATAATGCTGCATCACCAACTTGATCTCGTAATCCACGCTTATCTGGATATAAAACTGGAGTTCCTAATTGAAAGGCTTCCAAAGGAGGTAGATTGGTAGGTCCAAAATATGAGGGCATTACTAAAGCAATGGATTGACTGTAGAGTTCAATCATTTCATTATCTGATACAAATCCTGCATAATGAACTCTATCCTCAATTTTTAATTTATGAGCATAACTATCTATGTATTTCTTATTACCCTTGTCAGTTCCAGAGAAAATTACTGAAATTTGTAGACCATACCGCTGCTCCAATAGAAATAATCCTTCAAGTAGATAAACATGATTCTTGTGCGACCAAAATTGAGCAGGATAAAAAATATATTTACCAACGTTAAACTTCTCACTAATTTTTAATTTTTGATTGACTTTGAAATCCATTTTACCACGTATAGCTTCTGCTGGCTGAAAAGGCATAACGTATATTCGATCTAAGTTAATTCCATAACGATGTGCAGTATTAGTTTTGCCAATTTCTGAATCAACTAAAATTGCAGTTGCACGAGGAAGAATCTTTTTGTAACTTTCATCACGCCACTCAAACTCTTTATTTTGTCGTACTTCTGGAAACTCTGGTTCATCACGATGACATAAGTCCCATAGTGTTGTGATATAATTCAAATTTTCTAGACTTTCTTGTAGGCTAATTGGTGATAAAAAATATACAAGATCAATTTGATGATCAATAAGGTTTTTTTCAAATGGAGAATATTTTTCAATTTTTTTTATTAATTTAAAAAAATATCTATTTGTTATTTTGCCTCTCAATTTATTTCTTACTTTTTCAAAAAAAGAAAGATTTATAAGTTCAGCGTGTATTCCGTGGGCAGCAAGAATTGATACATTTTCCTTGAATAACGTAAAGTAAACAACCTCAACTAATTCTTTTGGGAGCTTTCTGGTTAGAAGAGCTGAACTCAAAGCTTGCTGATAGCCACCTCCACTTTTAACCAACTGATCAAAAATAACTCCTAGACGAATTGATCTCATACTAATGTTTCATAATTTGAAAAATCTCTTTTAATGTGTCTGATACACGCATAATTTGATTTTCACTCAAAGACAACCCGCTTGGTAAATAAAACCCTCGTCGATACAACTTCTCAGCAACTGGATAGCTTTCACCCTTAAACAAACCCTGATTTATCAAAGCAGGCTGTAGATGCATTGGATAGAAAAAAGGTCTGCACCCAATACCATTTTTATGTAAGTTAGACATAATTTCTTTTGCATCAAATTTTAATGAATCATCTAAAACTAAACCATAAACCCAATATATATTCTTGGCATAACTAGTTTCTTTTAATGGTAACTGAACACTGGATAATTCCGCAAGTAATTGGTTGTACTTTTGTCCAATCCAGCGCTTTTTTTCTAAAAGCTCATCTAACCTTTCAAGTTGTGCCACACCTAAAGCGGCCTGAATATTTGTCATACGAAGATTCCATCCTAGTCTCTCGTGCACAAAACGATTGCCTGGCTTAAAATATAAATTACGGATTTCACGACAATTTGTTGCAATTTCTTCGTCATCTGTAAGAATCATTCCACCCTCACCTGTAGTGATATGTTTATTTGAATAAAAACTTACAGTGCTAATGTCTCCAAATGAACCACATTGTCGACCTTTGTATGTTTGGCCAATCATTTCAGCTGCGTCTTCAATCAATTTTAAATTATACTTTTGACAGAGATCCATAATAAGATCCATATCTACTGGTAATCCATAAATATGCACAACCATAATTGCTTTAGTTTTTGAAGTAATCTTCGCTTCAATCTGTGATACATCCATATTCCAGGTTAATGGATCGCTATCTACTAAAACTGGTGTAGCTCCTGAACGCTTGATCTGCAATATGCAAGAAATTATTGTAAAAGTTGGTAAAATTACTTCATCACCACTTTTGATACCAAGAGCCTCAACTGTAGCATCAATTGCTGCAGTGCCATTGGTTACGGCAATACCATACTTGCGCCCTACCCGAGCGGCAAATTCTTCCTCAAATCGCTTCACAAAAGGTCCTTCTGAAGAAATCCACCCTGTGTCAATGCACTCTGCAAGATATTTTTTTTCATTACCTACTAATAGAGGCTCATTAACAGGAATAAAATCTTTCATCTTTATTTTTTTTTTAGTGTTACACACACTCCCCAGGTATTTTCACTTGGACTTTTTTTGGTTAAAAATTCTTGAGCATCAATTCTTTCAAAACCATAAATTTCAGCTAAAATATCAATTTCTGGAATTGAAAAGTGTCTCATTGAATGAGTTTCTTTAAATTCAGTAGTCGAGTTGTCATCTAAATTTTTTACAAAAAAGTTATAATTTACATCTACCAAGTTTTCATTTGGATAATAATTTGGTTCAGCAACGCGAACAATACTAAATTCACTATTCTTAAAACGCTTTACCCTAACAGAGGGTCGTTGATAATGTACTGCAGGACTATACCAAATATCAAAAATAAACAATCCACCAGCAGATAAGTGATTGGCAGCATTTTCAAATACAGATTTAATTTGATTATTACTAGTTTGATAACTAATAACGTGAAATAAAGAAATCACTGCATCGAACGATTTATTTAACCTAACTTTTGCTATATCACCTTGTTGACAAGTAAATTTAGAATGCGTTTTAGCTTTAGCAACCATATCACTACTTAATTCGATTCCATGTACATTATAACCTCTTTCACCTAGCAAATATCCATGTTTACCCGTACCTGAGCCAAACTCTAAAATATCACCTTTTGAAATTTCATATTTTTTAAGCAAATTTACAATGTAATCTGTTTCTTTTTGATATTCTTTATCCTGATAAAAAAAATCATAATAGTTGCTATAATTATTAAACATTAAATATTTTTTTTCCTAATTAAAAGATTATTATATTCTATCATAACGTGCATAATTAATTGAAGCAAATTGATTTTGGCAGGTATTTAGTAAATTTTTTCTTTTTTAAATTTATTATATTAATCTTCTTTGATCCTAATTTTATCATCTGATATTGGGTCAAACAATGATTTATCTGTTCTTACTTCAGGCATGAATGGTCCTTGTTTAACCTCTATCATTTCACTAGGTTCAATCATTTTAAAACCATGGCAACCAAAAGCAAGAAGTATAACATCACCCTTATTTAAAATCCTACTTTCAAAATAAATTTTTTTTTCATCATAAAAATCAACTCTAACTTTACCAGATTTAATAAAAAGAACTTCCTTTGTATAATTAACCTCTCGCTTTACAGAGTTATGAAAATGTGGATTAATTACATAACCCTTCTCACGTTTCATATAACCTAATTGTTGTTCAAAATCATTTGGAGTAAAAAATTCAATACCATCAGAATCATGATTGGCTTTTATGATTATAGCTAAAAGTTTTTCATGGGATTTAATGTAATTTATCATGACTAAATAATTTAAGTAATTATTTTTAATTTTTTTGGTAAATATAAAATAGTTTATATATATTAAAATATAAAACAAATTAAATATTTGTTTTTGTTATTATAACATTTTAAATAATTGAGAAGAAAAATCATTAGTATTAATTACAACGTCAGAAAGATGGTTTGATTTTTTAAGATCGGTCTTATCGGCCATCACATATAAATAATCATGTCCAAGATCAGATGCTAAAGTAAAAAAACAATTATCATTACTATTATTTCTAGTTCTAATTTCTAACACTTTACTTTTTTGTTTCATCCAGAGCATATGAGATAATCCTGACCCATGCATACCAACTAAGATTTCACAATTTAAAATATAGCTTAATTGTTCTTCAATATTAAGTATATCAAAATCTACAATAGTAAATCCATACTTTTTCAAAATAGGAATAATCGCATCTTCATTTTTTAATTTTCTTCTTGGGGCATTTTTTCTTGAAATATAAACTCTTTTTGTATTGAGATTAATAGTTTTTTTATTAATCCAATGATTTCTCATCCTCTCTCGAAGTTTTAGAATATGTCCCTTACGAAAATTTCCAGTAGGAGCGATATCAGGTAATAAAATTGAACGACTAGCAGTTATGATTTCGTCTTTTTGTTGGAAATAAAAATCAAAATTAAAAGCATCAAGAGTTTTTTTAAAATAGTCACTAGTATGATCATTAGGTATTATAATTTTAAATTTAGATACTGAAATTTCATTATTTATTTTTTCAATAAATTCTAATTTTTGTAATACATCAAGATGCCAATGAAAAAAATTGTATGATGATTTTGAATTAGTAATCAATAAAATATTATCAAATCTAGTTACTCTTCTAATTTTTGTTAAAAAGAAAAAAAATTTTAGGTATAATTTAAGTAACCAAGTAAATTTCAATTCAGTATTAAATTGAAATGAATTAAAAATTAATCCATTTAAAAATCTTGCACATGGTGATACATAGGAATTTTTTCTTACTATGGGAAAAACATTTGGTAGATCTCTGATAAATTCTTTTTTAAATAAATATTCATCATTATTACTATAATTAAATGGTTTATTTCTTGTTACATTTTCAGAGGGTAAACTAAGCTTTTCAAATAAATTCATTTTGTCTTAAAGAATTAATTATTTATTATTATATTTTAAAAATTATTCTTTTTTGCTGTTAATTACTATATTTTTATTTGTTTGATAATTTTGTAAAACCAACCAAATGACCAACTTCATTATCATTCGAGTCTTTTCTTTCAAAAAATTTAAATTTATAAATATTTTGAATAAAATTTTTTATTTTACCTTTCAAAGAAGTTGTGAGATATAATTCAGGAAAATACTTATATTCATCAATTTCTGATAAGCCTGCTTTTTTAAGCGTTAAATTTAAAGATTTTTCAGTGAAAAAATGAATATGGGAAATAGTGTCATAAGCATTAGTTGTGTTTTCTCTTTTTCTACCAACTGGAGTTGTTATAAAAATTTTTCCATCTGGTTTTAAAATTTTAGATAATCTTTTTAATTCTTTAATTGGGTCTTCTAGATGCTCTATTACCTCAATCATATATATTAAATCAATTTTTTCGTTAATTTCATCTAGTGCTTGTATGTGAATAAGGTCGTATTTTTTATATAAATTTTTGCAACTAGGATTTTTGTCAACACAGTAAATATTTGCTTTTGAATTAAGTTCATTTTTAAATGTTCTTGAAATGTGTGCATTCCCAGCACCATAATCTAATAAATTTAATTTTGATTTTTGATTATCTTTTTTAAAAGAATTAATTAATAGTTTTAATAGTTTTTTATTTCTTTCATTAAATTTAAACATAAAATTGTCAGACTCTGTCTCAAGATCTTCAGGACGTGCACAAACACCTTGGTCTAATTTTATAATAGGTGTGAAAAAGTGACCACAGTCTTTATTAATACATAGAAAAATTTTTTTATCATGTTTTGAATTAAATAATGATGATGAACCAGAATCACAAATTGGACAGATATTCATTTAATTTCATTCATCTATTGTAAAAAGTTTTATTTAATTTTTTTTAATAAAGCCCATGTATCTGTAATAAATTTCCCACTAGTATTATTTTTGCTACCATCTTGTATAGCAAAATAAGGATAAGCAAAATCTCGTTTTGATCTAAAACCTGCTTTTAATTCGTCATGAAAGCACCAATGTCCCTGTACAGCATGAGCAAGATACTTTCTGCTACCAAAAGCGCCAATATGGATAACTTCAAATCCAGATCCTTTACAAAGGCGTTCAAGATAACGTGGATGATAACCGGCAGAATAAAAATAAGGATCACCGTGAATACAATTAATTGTTGGTACAGATATCCAAACATAACCATTTTTTTTAGTAACATAATGAATATTTTTTATAGCTTGTATTGGTGAAAAAATATGCTCAAAAACTTGATTACAAAAAACAAAATCATATTCACTTTCTTTATAAAATTTTGAGACATTGTTATGAGAATTGTGGATTGTTTTCCAGTCAACATCTAAATCAAATAAACCAGAGTCTTCTTCATAATCTAAGATATCAACATGTTCATACTTTATTAATTTTAGCTCAGGTTCTTTAATTGTTCCCGATACAACTGCAACCTTTGAAAAATTATTTGAATTCATTTGTTGAATTAATCTATGAAAATCTGACAACGAAACTACTCTAGAAAAACTAAAATAATTTGATAATTTCTTATCATATTTTGCATCAAAATTTTTAATGAAATCAATTACGTTATTATCAGTTGGGTAAAATATATTTAAGTCATTACTCATCTAATTTAATTTTTTTTAAAATTTTTTTTTAGTTAAGATATTTGATTTAATTTTTTGATATATTTTGAAGTATTTTTCAAATAATGAAAAATCATTGTGTTTTTTTTTATTGATATTTTTCAAAACAATATTGATTAAAGTATCAAATGTCTTTACAGAATTTAAATTATACATAAGTTTTTCTTTTTTATACATAATAAAGTTCCTATTATTATAGCTATCGAAGTTTATATGTCCATCTTCATTATATAATCTAAATGTTCTTAAATGTTTTTTAGGAAAATTTGAAAAATAAACTTTTGCTATTATTTTTTCACAACTAAGGTAAAAAATAGATTTCTCATAAATTAATCCCTTTTTGATAACTCTCGAGAAAGATTTTATTCTAAAGCTGCTTATGTCTTTTAAAAAAAAGACAATTATAGATAATATATGTGGCAACCAATCAAGAATTGGACTTTCATGCTTTTTGGCTTTATAAAAATTTTTATCATTTCCATAATTGAAAACAATTTTTTTTATATTTTTATATTTTTTATTTTTAAATAATTTCATGAAATTTTTATTGTAAAGATCTGAATGATTTATATAAAAATTATTATCAAATTTTTTGATTAGACTTTTTAATTTATTAAACTGATAAGTGCTATAAACAACTGGTTTTTCAACTATCACATCTAGTTTTAATCTTAAAAAAATATTTAAATAATACCAATGAGTTTTTACAGGTGATGCAATTATTACTAAATTAATTTTTTTTAATAGAATATTATTTAAATCTTTTTTTGATATTACAATATTCCTATTTTTATAAAAAACTTTATTTTTACTTTTTCTTAATATTAAAATATCAAAATCTTTTTTCTTAAGTATTTCAAAATATCTACGCCCCGCAACTCCAAAACCAACAATAATTATTTTTTTTCTTTTTATCTTTATCACAGTCTTTTTGACATTTTTTTATCTATTTTGTTCGCTATATCAACTGAATGATCTATTTTCGCTGATGCTATTAAAAAATAATTTTTTTCTGGTTCTAATATTGATGAAATTCGACTATCATTTTTATTTTTAAACAAAACTCTCTTACTTATAAAAAAATTATTTGTAAATTTAAACTCAAATTTAGGAAAAAAATAATTTAGATCTTTTTTCATAAGTTTTTTAATTTTTTTAAAAATTTCTAAATAATCTTTTTTATTTATATTTTGAAAAGATTTTGTTAATCTTTGGCTTTGTTTAATAACTGAGTGCTTAACATGATATAATAGATGTTTTTTGTATTTTCCTTTTGGCAGCATTGAAAAAAAAGGACCGTCCATGACAGCAAGACCTAATTTATTGATATTTTTAATTTCAATTTCAGTTATTAGTGTGATTTGGTAAAAAACTTTTTTAAAAAAATTTTTCAGGTGGTTGTTTCTAAATAATTTATAATTCAAAGATAAATAAGATGCATCGATTACCACATCCGCAAAAAAAACTTTACTTTTAGTTTTGATATGAAATATATCATTTTTTTTTTTTACCATTATTACTTCTGAATCAGTCAAAATCCTTTTTTTATTAAAATTCTTTATTTTTTTATTAATTATTTTAATAATTACTTTCCAACTATAAATAGGTTCATTAACCTTTATTACACCTTCAATATTTTTTGATTTTTCATTTATCTTAGTAAAAAAATTTTTATTTTTTATAATTTTAAAAGCTAATTTGTTTCTCTTACAAAATTTTAAATAATCTTTAAAATTTACCAATGAGTTATATTTAGAAATCACATAATAATTCTCAAAGTATTTTATTATTGATGATTTATAAAATTTTATAAATGAATTAGATCCAATTTTAGATTGCTGAGCAGTCTGATCATCTCTTGGATAATGATAGCCTAAATGGACCCTATTAAGGTTATTGGTAGAAGCACCAAGCATAATTCTTTTTTCTTTTTCTAGCAATATACAGTCGTATTTTTTAGATATTAACTTCAAGAAAATAGTTAATCCAAATATGCCACTACCGATAATTACTACTTTCATAATTTTATCCTTTTTTTGTAAAATTAATGTTATATTTAAGGATTATTAAAACTATACTTATTTAATATGTCTTATAACTAATTATTAAAAAAATAAAAGATACTTTTTAGTTTAATAATAGTTTTAATTATTTTTAATAATCAAAATTTTAAAATTACATTATGATTAAATCCATTTTCATAACAGCTTACAAGAGAGAGAGAATTTTTTTTAATACTCTAAAAAATTTAAAAAAATGTAAGAATTATGATCAATTCAAGAAATTAATTATTTACCAAGATGTAAAAAAATCAGTAGTAGAAAAAATAAAACAGATAGACCCTGAAATTGAAATTATCAAAACTAAGTACCCAAAAAAATTTACATCTTTTCAAAAACTTAATCTTAATTCTTACCTTGGTTTTAAGAGATGTTTTGATGTTTATAAGTCCAATTATGTGATCTTTATAGAAGACGACATATTACCCTCATATGATTTTCTTGAATATCATAGTCATAGTAACTCACTTTATCATAATAATAAAAAATATTTTGCAACTAACTCATTTTCAAGGGAGAGCAAAAAAAAGTTAGATTTTTCTTATTCGAAATTTATTTGGGGCATTGGCAAAGGATGGAGTGTGCCCAAAGAAAGATGGAAATTATTAAAAAAGATGTATCAGGAATTGTGCTCTTCAAAAAAAAAAATTTATTATGATTGCTACTTTGAGCCATATATTAAAAAAAGTTATTTTGTTATAATGCCTTATAGAAGTAGAAGCTATGAACAGCCCTCCAATGGATTAAATTGCACAATTGAAGATGGTAATAGTAATCTCTGGATTAATTGGAAAAAAAGTTTTTTAAATAAAGATAAGTACAAAATAAAAAATTATACGTTTTTAGCTGATATGACATATTCTTGGAGAGAAGACTGCCACAAATACTCTAAATTTAATATTTTGATAAATAATTTAAAATTTTTTACTGTCAAAAGTTATATTTTTATAAAATTAAAAGATTTAATTAAGTGTATTATTGGTTACAGAGCTTTTTTTTGGATAAAAAAATATTTATTTAAAATAAATTTATATAGCTAAAATTTTTTTTATTTTATTTAATAATCTCAATAAAAAAGGCTTTTTCATCCATGATGCGTCCCAGTGGTGTATCGCAATAGTAGTGTCGCTTGTCCATGAATATGGGCTATTAGCAGAATGTTTCATATAATGCGGCCATGGATAAAAATATTGACTGGGTAATATTACAATATCCTCAGAATCTCTATTTTCAAAAGTTAATTTACTCAAATAGTGTGGTCCAGAATAATCCATAACTTCCATTCCTGTCATTTCATCACGATACTCACCTATGTTATTAATGACAGTTTTTAAAAAATTAGATTTAGGCTCAGATATAATTAGAGCATTATTGATTTGAGGCTTGTAATCATATAATTGTCCAGCTATGAATGATCGCGAGAGCAACTTGTGATCAATTGGCTTGAGTGCTTCAAAATCAGTATCCACATAAATTCCACCAAATTTATACAATATCTCATAACGGGCAATGTCAGATTTTACTCCAAAATTAGTAGCTTGCATGAACTGCTTTTCATTAATTAGTCCTGTTTTTAAAATTTTTTTTTCATCCCAAAGAATATACTCAAAGTCTGGATTATACTTAATCCAGCTTTTTCTCCAAATATCATATTTTTTTGGCACGTTGGAACCAAGCCAAATCTGATGAATAGTTCTTGGAACAATTTCTTTTTTTGCAGAACTATTTAAAAAAGAATCATATTTGTTAATGACCCACTCCCAGCATTTTTGGTCTAGCCATTTGATATGAAAATCATCTTGTAATCTTTGATGTTTAAAAAAACTAGAACTTAAGATATTTCCAAGAGTTAGATTTATACTAGTATTTAGATGACTTTCTTTTTTACTATTATTCATACTCATTTAATTTAATAATCTTTCTGCATCTCAGAAAAAATTATATTATTTTTTTTTAACTCATCAAACCTTCCTTGTCCCTTTAACTCTCCTTTAGAAAATAAAAAAATAGTATCACAATCCTTGACTGTATTTAAACGATGAGCAATTAAA
>TARA_B110000027_G_scaffold121388_1_pt1 | contig 11827 bp, 18 predicted proteins | sample TARA_B110000027 | Tara Oceans TARA_B110000027 (sample SAMEA4397101) | marine metagenome | biome: Polar Biome; feature: [SRF] surface water layer (ENVO:00010504); material: water (ENVO:00002006), including particulate matter (ENVO:01000060) such as... | depth 5 m
TAATCTAACACTAGGATTAGTACTATTATAATACTGAGCTAAGTCAGTTCTCATTTGATGTACTCTAGGCATTAAGTGATCTGAATGCTGTACAAAATATATTTCTGTTTGAGCATATGATTGTTGCATAGCATTTACTACACCTGTTGCAGTTTCTGCAGATACAGCTCCACCTAATCGTTGTGGATTAATACCAATAGAATCAAAACATTGTTGTTTAAAGTAATTTGCTAATTGTATTCTAGACATTAACCTACTAGTCTGCTCCATGTTTAGAGTCTGATAGTGATTAAAGTTAGTAGCATTTTCAGTATTTGTAATTGATGTATCTAAGGGTAGCATTTGAAAATCTTTCATTGCTACAAATGCTTTTGCATAATTATTTTTACCCCAGTCTTCACCCATAGAGTGACGTGGTAAAGCATTTTGATCAAACATAATTACTGTCCCTAATTCATCTATTAGAATGTCAGCAATCTGGTTATTAACCATATTATACCCAACTTGATAAGCTTTCATTAGATCTACTAAAGATGTTGATCTAGTATTTCTATCAGAAAAAACTCTACCTTCTACAGGTAGTTTACAACCATATAATGAATTTTCACCTTTAAATTGAAAAGGTAATCTTCCTGGCTTTTCTCTATTAATACCTAAGTATATAGGGTTAACATTATCATCCATTGTGGTTCTCCACATAGCAGGTACATTGGGACCTACTTTTACTCCACCCCATGTTTCATTTATCCAAATCCATTCAACATGCTCTCCTTGTAGCAATGTATCTTTAGATTTGTTTTTAAATATTGATGTATCATAAACTGGTTTCTCAGTTATCTTAAATGATTCATCTATAATTTCTTGTGTTACTTCTCCATCAAATTCTATCTTAGTTAAATGACCTACTTTCCTTTGAGTCTTCCAATAAATTGTAGATACTCTCATTAAGTTACCATCACCCCATTGTTCTAAATCTTCACTTTGAGAAAGTATTTGAGAAAGTATATCTCCACCTGCTGCAGGATCAGATCCATAATTACTTACATATTGTCGGTATGCTAAACCTGGAGCATTTGTATTCCACTCATGAGATCTTGTAGCATCATAATATGATCCATCATTTTGATAACCATTAACTTGGTATTGTGCAGAACGTGCAGGATATATTTTTTGTAAAGATGATAGTTGTCTTTCATTCATTAGATAACCATACTTGTCCACAACATCAGATACAGTCATTAAATCAACTTTACCTACATAGTTAGAGTCAGATATATATCTTTGATCTGGTGATTTTTGATAAAATGTTAATACAGGATTCCATAACTCTACGTCATAGTCATCTTCTAACATACGGAAATGCCAAAACTCTCTATCTGCAATAAGCATATCACGGAAACCTCTTTCCTCTAGCTCATGCATTTTAAATCTTTCCTCATCCACATTTAATTGGTGAGTCGCCCATTCTTCTATACTACTTCTATAAGACTTACTAAAGTAGTCTTCTATTTCAGGAAGTGTTTTTAAATTTTCAGGTGATAGTTGTTGTTGTGCTTCTTCAGATGCTGGGTCCATACCAGCTTCTATCATTTTTTGAACTAATTGCATTTCTGCATCAGCCAATAAAGTGTTTTCTATTTCTTGTTGTTTTTGTGCTAACATCTCATTATATGATTTGTCATCAACAGCTCTAAATTGTACTTTATTGTAACGTTTACTAAACTCACCACTTAGTACATTGATTACATTTGGAACAATAGGATAAAACTTAAGTTCTAACGCAGAATCATTTTCTTTTGTTAGAACATCCATCATATCTTTATAATCATTGTCTTCTTCAATTATATAGTCAGACTTATCAATAATACCTTTTGCTAACTTATAATTTTTTAAAAGTCTTCTAGCATTTGATCTTAAAAATTCCACACCTTGTAGTTCTAGCCAATCTAAATTCCATGCTGCCCAATCATCAGTTTTTTCTGAAGAAGGTAAAAACTGTACTGGTTGTGTTAAGCTTGAATACGTAGGGCCTCCTTCAGCCTTGGCACCATTCTTTAACTGCATTGCATTTAATACTTTCATTACGTATTTTATTTAGTTGAATCTATTTAATATTTTTAAATCCTGATCTATTAGGTCTGCCAGTTCTAGATGTTGAACTACGCCCAATATTTTTAAACGGACTATACTTTAATTTATACAAATTTTCTGAGTTTACCAAAGATTTACCCTCCGATTCACGTCTTTTAGTATATCCTCTGTTTGACTGTTGTATTTTTACAAATGCTATTAATGCACCAAATGCAACCAATCTATCTACGTTTAAGCCAGGATAATAAGCTAACATTTCTTTTATTAGCATTGGATCTGGTATTCTTTCTACACCAAATGTTTGATCTGTTACTACACCATTTATATCAGTTTCCTCATTTGTGACTTCTCTTAAGAATTCAATAGCATAAGAAATTAAATGACTTTTAAATAATGTACCTGTATTTTTCCATCCATATTCTTGGTATACAGTTTTATTAGAACCTAAATCTTTTAGAAATAGTATTTGTTGTTTAGGTACTAAATAGCGTTGCTTTTTTCTAGCAATCATATGCTGTATAAATAATGATATATTATTTTCAACTAATGTCCACGCATTATACCACTCTATAATTAATTCTAACCTTTCATGTGTTTTATTAATATCATCAAATCTACCACACCAAGCTGCAACAACTTTATCTTTTTCTATAAACTGTTCTACGTCTCCTGATTCATTAGTTCTAATTACTTCCATTGCATTCTTGTATACAAAAATACTACATAAAGAATCTGAAGTAGTTGTTTTTCCTTCTGATACTGGATCAATAGATGCATAGTACGCGCCAAATTCAGGACTTTTTATAGGTCTTTCCCAAACAACAATAGTACCTGTTTTATCTATTTGTTTTTTATCTACTGGAAATTTACTTATTGGGAGTTTATTAGTTCTTTTAGCAACTATACCTTTTTCATCTCTATCTAATTCTATTAACTCATAAGGGTATTCTTTTTCTTCAATTCGTTTTTGCTGTTTACTTAAAATGCCTTGAGGAAATATTGATGCTTTTCTATATGCAAAAGCTTCAGCAATATTCATTGGTTTTTGAGAAATTCTTAATTGAAATTGTTCTCCATTTAATTCATTTTTCCATTTAGATCTTTCTTCTATAATTGCTTGTACAGCTTCTTCTACCAATGAATTACCGTAATCATCAATGTAAGGGGGCATAGAGTGCTGTTCAGGTATAAACAACCCTGCCATACCAATGGTACCATCAGCGTCCATTAGATTGGTTTCTACAGCATATATATCATTTGCTCTAGGATTTAATATCATTTCTTTTAAAGGGTTACATTGTTGTAAATCTCCCACAGATCCTGCTGCTATAAACATACCTGTTGTCATCATACCCGAAGACATTGCTGGACGCAAGTACTCATATGTATCTGACATCTTTGGTGCTATTCCAGCTTCTTCATGAAAGAAGTATGTACATGGTCCCCCTACTCCAGTTGTTGCATTTTTTTCAAATGAACCACCTTGTATTTTAGATTTTAACCCTCTTGCTGTTTTTCTATTATTTACTTTGACTTCAATTTGTTGTTGCCACAATAATACTTTCTCTGGATTGCTAGGCCTATACCAAGCTGTATGCTCATTAAGAAATGTTTTGTATTCATCTAAAAACTTCCAAGATCCTTTATCATTAATAAAATCTTTAAGTGATGCACCTACTTTGCATATAGATCCTTCTTCAAACCAGTATTGATTAATAAGCTTACCCATATGAAAATAAGAAGAAGCTATCTGACGTTTTTTAAGTATAGCTGAATGCTTATTAGTTAACTCAGCTAATAACTCATAAAGAGCCATATGATATTGAGCATCCCTTACTTTAGCAAATCCATAACGTTTTTCTTCTTTATCAAATATTGGCAAAAAATTTAACCACATATAGTAATCTCTACTTAAGAAAAAACTTTTTGGTCCATCATTGTATATTACACCAACCCTACATTTGTTTTTTTGATCTTCCCAATAATTAGTAAAATCTTTAGATCTAAATGGAGCATTACAATAAAAACCTTGCGTATTAAAAGTATTTGCCTCATCATTAAATTTATAAGCTATTTTAGTAAACCCATATTCTCCAGGTTCTTTAAAAATACTTAATATATAACTTATAAATGATTCTTCTGTTACAAAATCAGTTGTTGTCCATTCTCCACTAGTATATGTAGGGATGGTTTTATACATCCGCTACTTCAACTAAAATAGCAAAGACATCCCCTTCTTGAATAAGTAAGTGTTCTTCTTCATCATGTTTCATTGCAGTAGGTAAACAATGTTCGGTGTATTGAACTACATCACCAACTTTTATTTCTTCTACAGACTGACCTTTTCCAATTACAGTACCTATACACTCTTTTTTAATTGCCATTTCAGGTAAAATAAAACCTGATTTAGTCATTGTCTCCGCTTTCTTTTGTTTTATTAAAAGTTTTTTTCCTACTGGTATTACTTGTTGTGCCATCGTTGTTAGTTTTTTTTGTATTATTAAATTCTGGTTCATCCCAATAGCAGAAATGCCATTCGGTTTCTTTTTTGTTGTTTATCATATTTGATCATAAGCCAATCCTGCTCCTCCACGTACTGAACTCTCTTGTTCATTTTTCATATCAGTAAACGCTCCTTTATAAGATTGTCTAATCTGTTCAAATTTAGCAGCAGCATTAATCATAGAGTTCATATTACCGTCTCTACCGTGTTCAATAGGAGTTACCTCCATATACTTAGCTAATCTGTCTAACATAGCTTTAATACCTACGTAAGCCCTAAAGGTGGGTGTTTCATACATTTGCTTACACATATCTACAGCATATCTTATTTTACCATCTTCCGGTGATTCTTCAAGTCCTATCTCTTCTATAATTATATCTTCTTTCTCATGTTCAGGAAGATTAAAAAATGGATTTAAATCTGGATCTGGACAACTTAAATAAAATATATACTGATATACCTGCATGTAAGTATCAGGATAAGTATCCATTATTTTTTTAAGAAACGGTAAAGCATAGCAATGTTCAGAAGGTATAACTTTATTATTTTGTATATCAAATAATCTTACTATCATATGGTTGTGTTTTTATAATGCATCAATATAAGCTTTTACCGTAGCATAGCTATCAGTAACATATACGGGTATAAAGTTTCCATTAATATATATCATTCGTACATCTATAATGCTACCATCTTGTTGATATACTGGTCCAACAGCATCTAAGGAAAGAGGATTTATTGCAATAAAAGATTCTGAACCCGGTACTATAAATAATGTAGGAGATGATGTTGGAGGAGCAGTTGGTGCTAAAAAAACTTGTGTTAATTGTATTGATGCCATTAATTTTTATCTTTTAACCACATCATTAATGAAGATACTTCATCTTTTAAATATGGTAGTTCATATATTTTTACTTCTTCTAAAACTGGCTCACCATTCTCTACTTTTGTAATTGGATAGCCATTACTATCTTCCCCTACTTTAACAAATTTAACATGTTGAATTGTTAACTTTCCTATCTTTAATTTAGGGTTGTGCTTTTTAATAATATACGCATAAATACTCAATTGTAAGTTATAATGCTTAAGATTACAATCATCTAAATGGTTTAGAGGCTTGTATAATTTTTTAGTTATACCTTCCCAATTAGTAAACCCTTTATCTTTTATTTCTTTGTTTGTTTTGTAATCATGTATATTAATATACCCATCTACTACTTCAACTAAATCTGCTTGCCCGCATAAAGCCATTGATTTTAAATAAACCATATGTTCAGGATATACTCCTTCTTTAAGTTTTTGTTCTGGTGCTAATTTTACACCTTCTTTAGTTATTAAAGGTTTTATAATAGGTACTTCAACACCATTACGTTCAATAGTTTTAAAGTCTAGCATATCTGCTTCTCTTTGGTTGTGATACCAATTTCCTAATTTAATAGCTCTTTCAGTTTCATTATCCCAAGCAGTAAGTATTTCTTTTTGTGTCATACCATGCCACTTAGATCTTTTGTTTTTAGAAGATTTTTTAGCTTGACCTTCTCTATCAAATTTAGGTTTAAACATTCCAATAAAGGATGTTACACTTGTCCAGTTTATTTTGTCTTTGTCATTACTTTCATACAAATGACCTACTTCTTTAAATGTTATAGCCATAATTTTATTTCTATGTTGTTGTTATTGTATAATCAAACGCAAGACACTCATCATTTTCACTTAATAGTGTTATTGCTTCTTCACCATCTATATGACCATTCATTAACAAGTCTCCTACTATTTCTTCTTTAGTTAGTTTTTCCATTTTCTATTTGTTTAATTAATAATTCTTCTGTTTCTTCAGGCATAAGTGAGTTCCAATATCCTTTAGGACATTCGCTAGATAATGATCTTACTTTAAAAGCTAAACTACATCCGCAGTCAGAGCAACATGGCTGTGTACCAGGAGCTAAGCAATCCGTTCCTTTTGCATCAAACAATGAACATTTAATACATACTTGAAATCTACTTGTAGCCACTGCTTCAACATGTTCTTTTTTAAACAGATTGTTTTTAATTCCTTCTGCAATTTTGTCAATGTTTTTAAAAGCATCAATGTATTTTTTCCAGGGCTTACTCATTCTTTTTACTTTTAAATTCTTTTTTTCTTAATTTAGCTTCTTCAAGTTTGTTAAGTACATCAGACATTTCTTTTATATCTTTAATTATGTTTTCACTTTTTGCATAACCGTTATATGTTCTTTTAGCAATGTTACCTAACATACTTTTGTTTTTCTTTATTGCTGTTTCAAGTTTACCTTTTCTTATTTCAAAAGTTCCTAAACCATCTACATTTATTCTAGGATAAGCAAGTTTAGATAATTTCTTTCTTAGTTTACTATAATAGAAACTTATAAAATCATCTACTACTTGTTGATGAACTCCTACTTCCTCAGCAATACCGTTTGTAAAATCTTTATGTTTCTTAGGATTCACTTCCTAAAATTTTATAGTCTAATAATACTAATCCATTAGATTGAACATTAATATCTTTATTTAAGTCTATGGTTTTTTTATTATTACCATTTTTCTTAATTAGTCCTTTTTTCTCAGCTTTTGAAATTGCATTTCTAGCTGATTGAGCACTTTTAAAAATATTTAATTCAGTTAATAAAATACAAAATTTAGATATTTCTATTTTAGGGTTTTTAGCAAGTACAGCTAAGAAATCTAAATCAGAATTACTTATTAATGTTTTTGTAAAAAAACAATAAGTTAATATCTGATATTTTATTGAATCATTTATTTCCACTTTTAATTTAAAATCTACTTTGTTTACTATTGCCATATCTATAAACTTAATATCATATCAACTAAATTAGGATCTGGATAACAATCAGACTTACCCCTTCTAACATTAGTATGTGTTAATAATCCTTTAACTTCTCCTAAACAAGCACTAATTTGAAATTCAAATCCTTTTGTTGGACCATAGGCTTGTATATATTTTTTAAGACCTACTCTAATATCAATTTCATCTCTTTCACCAACATAACGTATCCACTTTTCAGTTGCTTTAATTTGTTCATCAGAATACTTATGATAATTTAAATAACCTCTAAATGGTTCTTTTAGTTCTATTACTTGTTCTGGTTGACAGCGAGATCCGACATAAGTTTTTAAATCTTCATCTAAATAACCCATGGAACAAATTTCTAAACCTACTGAATGTCTGTTCATCCAACCGGATTGAGTTTTACCTAAATGAAATGCTTGACCTCCTTCAGGAAATGCTTGCACCATAACACCATTAAACTCATCATCACCATTTCTATGATTAATTCCACCTAAAACAAATTCAGTTGCTATTCTTCCTCTTTTATCTCTATCCCAATGATCTATTGTTCTGTAAGGATTATTACTTCCTGCAGTATGGTGTAAAAATATATATTCATTTTTGATTGGACCTTTTATATATTCACCTTCTGATAAATAGTGCTTATGAATTAATTGATCATAATTAGTTGTAAAGTAGTCAGCAGATAAATCAGTATCTTCATCTATACCTAAATCTTCACTATACGGTTTGTTAAATAATAATACCCACATATCACTATCAACCATTCCTGTTACAGATAATCCATTTGATAGTTGGTATTTAATAACAGCTTTTTCAGTTAGTGGACCGAAGTGACCATCTGCTTGAATATTTAATTTATCTTGCAGATGTCTTACATTAACTTTATTGTCTCCTTTTTTGAGTAGCATAATATTGAGTTTAAGTTAATCAATATTTTTTGCTGCATTCTCCATAGCTTCTTTAAAAGCCTTTGCTTCTTCAGAGTCTGATGCTACACCACCTTCTTTTTGGTCAGCATATTGTTGGGACATAAACATTTGAGCTTGCATACGTTCCGCTCTAGCTTTTTCTATATCAGCTAATAGCGTTTCATATTCAGCTTGAATTTTTAAATGCTGGATGTTGTCTTTGTAAAAAGCAGTAATTTCTTCTCTTCTAGCGTTAAGTTCTTCTTTGCTAAGATTTGGTTCCTTATCTTCTAAGTTGGTTTTTAACATTGTATAATTTTTTAGTTAAACATTATACAAATATATATAAATAGTTTAACTAAAAAAAGTTTAATGCCAATTATTTCTTTTTGGATTTAGCGCCAGAGCATTTCCAACGTTTACGAGATAAGTTATTCGGAGTGTTTGGATCATTTCTTTTTTTCTTAGATACTCTTTTCTTAATACCTAAACTTCTAGCACAGTAGCTATCACCTTTAGAGGTACCAGGCTTTACCCGTGGCCCCCCTCCTTTAGCTTTACCTGCTTGTCCGTAACTAACTTTCTTACCGCTAGCTGTTACTTTGACTTTCGCTTTTCCCTTTCTAGGCGTTGCCATTATACTTGTGTATATACAGGAACTCCAGTTGGTGATATTGTTTGTTTCCATCTTGAGCTATCTGAAGCAGTAAATATAACTCCTTCTAGAACCGTTGTTAAATCTAAAGCTCCTGTAACTTCTAAATCACCTGCAGGTACTCCACTTGGTATTGTTACTGATCCTCCATTTGTAAGAGATAGTACTTGACCAGCTATAGATAATTGTTGAGAGTCTGAACTACCCGCATTGACAAACGTCTTAATAGAACCCATTGTAACAAGTTCTGTTTCTACTTTTGGATGAGGTTTCATTCTTTCTTGAGCGCCAGCGTATCTTGCTAATGTAATATAATCATCTGTTCTTGGTGTAACTACTTTCTTTCGTGAAAGCATTCCCATCATGTCTTGTAATATTGTTCCCATTTTATTTTTTCTTTTTTGGTAAAGATTTTATTTTACCATTTGTTGTTCTTGCGTACCTATGAGTTTTTGTTTCTTTACTAGGAATCAATGTACCGCTATACGTTTTTCCCCCATACTTCCAACTTACTTTACCTGCCATAATTAATCTTCTATACCTAAGTTAATACTCTCTGGATATTTAGTGTGCATTATATTGCGAAGATTAGCACATCTTTCGTATTCCTCTTCTCCAATATAAAAATCAATCATATTTTCCAACTCACTTAATGCTGGCCCTAATTCAGGATCAAATGCTAATACTGCTTCTAAATCATTTCTGTACTTATCTTCTATCATCTCATCAAAGCTTATGGCCTTAATTAATAATCTATAAGAGTTGTCAAAAGCATCAGCTAATATTTCTTCTTGTAATTCTGCTTTTCTAATTTCCTTCATAGGATCAAAGCTTCCGTCACTTGCATCATTATTATCCATACAAATTATTTCCTTTATTAAAGTAGTACCAACTATCTCTATATAACAATATACAAAATTAATTATTTATTTAAAAGAAAAAATGCACATACATGAAAACATGGGTAATGAAAAAAAAAATTTTCCTACCAAAAAAAATGGTGTGTGTTGCATAGGTGAGAGGTCCTATGCTTCTACTCCCCAGCAAATTTATGGCGCGAGGGTACCCCCTGTAAGTAATCGCCGTTAACTTAATTTAATTCTTATTATTATGAGTGTATTCTTTAGAAAAGTAAACATTAACGCTGCAAGAAACAGCGCGACAGTAATTGTATCATCTGATGCTATCAGCAACAAGACAACAATGATTGCTGGAATTGAGGTGGCTACACGTAGCAACAATGACATAACATTTGGCGTGCTAAGCCTTATGGACCCTGAGACTGGGAAGACGTGTGATGCGGATAGCAACATCATCAAGCATATTCAAAAGAGTGTGAGTGTGGGTGATGAGATGCCAGGATTCCAAATGAGTGACAACTTCGTCATGGATATGGTAACCAAGGAACCAACAACTCTGAGATGGGTTGAGGCAGTATAGTATAATGGAGGAGGGTGTAACAACTCTCCTCTTATTGTTACTTGTTTGTTACTTCATATCATACTTTCCAACAACAGAACAAGCAAATAGCCGGTCATTCCTATCTATCTGCTCTTCAGCTGCTCCTTGCAGTCGCTTCTGTCTGCTCCCTAGCTAATAATTGCAGTTACTTACCTAATTGTTTATTAAAAAGTAATTTATATTCAAGTGTGTGTAACATTGTGAAGATGACCTCTCATATACCACATAACACCACTTATTACCACTCAAATAAATACTATCACCCTTATTATTATATATAGCTAACGCTAAGACAAGTGTAACTATTACTCACGTTATTACTACAAGAGTATATGTTGTCTCTCTCTCTATAGGAATAGTATCATATTACCCGCAATATTGCAATCACCACTAAAACTTAAACCACATGCAAAGAACAATCATTCTTAAACCACAATCCATTATGCAATACAAGTCTATGATAGGCGTAGTATTATACAATGAAGATGACTACCTAACATTTAGTACTGGTCATAAAGTATATCGTATCCAAGAGGAAGACGTAATAATCCCTTCGCTATCTGATATAGAATACAAACTATCACGTGATGAAGATCTAAGACACTTAGCTATTGAACATGATATAATTGAAATTCAAGAAAGAGATAGTATAGAAACCTATCTATCATACGTAAAGACTTATAATTAAATCCACTTAAATAAACCATCATGAAAAAAACGTTAAAGTACCTCGTCAAACTTCTATTCGTAATAGTACTACCAGTAGTTGTATCAGTATGTAGTATCTATTTAGTTATAACCAATTGGGAACATACACCTGTTATGGTTATAGTTGCATTGGGTATAATTACATTTCTAACTCTATTCAATGCTTGCTTTTATAGTGCAGTATTAAGTAACACTAATTTGTTACCTGCTATAACATTTGAAACCGGTCTAGTAATAGGTTTTTGTATCGCTTATGATAGAAATGCTATGAAACCAACAGTTACAATTGTGGCACCTTTCTTAATTATAGAAATACAGCCAAGAAGAAAATAAAAAGTGCCACCACAGACACCCTAACAACACCAGTAATAATATACTATAATAATACTAGGTAGTTAGGCTAAGAAACAATGGTTATTTAGTGGTAACCAAAGACAGATTTGAGTAGCTAGTAATGGTCTAATACATTACGCTACTCTATCTGGTCTTTAAAAATCTAATCTAATTGAAAATGAAAACAAAAACTTATACAATAGCCCGAGACTCAATTAAAGACGTTTTAAGCACCTTAGTTGATGCAAAAGGTCTAGGAACAGAAAAGAATTGCAAACACGTCACAGATTTATTAATATCACTACCTGAGCATTTAGTAAGTGCTTTGATAACTC
>TARA_B110000027_G_scaffold122332_1_pt1 | contig 11791 bp, 10 predicted proteins | sample TARA_B110000027 | Tara Oceans TARA_B110000027 (sample SAMEA4397101) | marine metagenome | biome: Polar Biome; feature: [SRF] surface water layer (ENVO:00010504); material: water (ENVO:00002006), including particulate matter (ENVO:01000060) such as... | depth 5 m
TCTAAAGAAGGCTTCCGTCAACTGCTCTTAGCGCATTTCCCGGACCCTGAGATTCTTTTGGACAAAAATCGTATGGAGGAGCGCTACGCATTAGCTAAAGACAACGAACTTCCCGAAAGTGTAATGATGCAGGTCTCCGACACCTATGTTAGTCTTGCCGAGAAAATAACGGGTCAACCCTTGGTCATATCCGACAATCCAAAGGCGGAGATACTGGCGATATTGGATCGCGACTATGGACTTGTTGACTAAGTTTAGTTTGCTCAATAACTAAGTTCCTAAAGAATTAACCCATACCAGGCGATTGTAATGACTGAAGAAAATAATATTAATATAGACTCAAGAAAACTGTTTAATCTTGGTGTGAACTTACTCGTTGCAGGCTTTATTCGTCAGAAGCCGGAGGATGCTAAAAAGCTCTTTAAAGAACTTAAACAAGGTGATCTAGTGCACTCTGGTCAGCTCACGTCAGAGCAAAATGGAATGGTAATACCGATCAAATTGCAATTGGATCGCAGCGAGTATCGCGGTCAGTTTAACTATCCTAACTTCGAGATTTCAGTCAAAACCATGCTGCAGAAATTTGAAACTGAAGTACGCAAAGACAAGGACCTCAAAGACTTGCACACCTTAACTAATGAAGCCACCGGTGGATTACTGTTTAACGTACCTACTGGCGTTAAGATCGGTGAAGAGATTAACGTTCTGATGATGGCCGTGGAGCCTGCGGATGAAGCCTTGATTGTGAAGTTGATGTTCATGGATCCAGAACAATTCCAGTCATAGCGCAGCCTTAGATTGATATTACTTCCGCAAACTAATTACGGTGTGTCTTTCGACACACCTCAATACCTGTCCTATACTTAAGTTGAAGGCGCATGATTAATCTACGCGTTATCGACTGCAGTAAACGCAAGAATTTTCATCCGCCTGACCTTACAATAAAAAATCAAGGGGTCAGACTATGAGACGTCATTTTTATATCAGTAGTAATCTCGACGAGCTAGAGGATGTGGAAAAAGAATTAGAGAGCCGGGGCATATCCACACCACATATTCACGTGTTAAGCCTAGATGACGCTGCGGTCGCACAACACGACCGTCTTCACGAGGTTGAAGCTGTGCTAAGAACCGACGTAGTGCATGGTACTGAGATTGGCGCACTAATCGGGTTGGTTATATCTACAAGTATCTTACTCACAGCCTATCTAGCTGGTTGGGCCCAGGGTCCAACATGGATTCCTTTTGTCTTTTTGTCTATTGCGGTGCTTGGCTTTTGTACCTGGGAAGGTGGATTCTTTGGTATTCAAATTAAAAACAAGCGCTTTTCTCACTTCGAGTCTGAGCTTAAGGCGGGTAACCATTTGTTTTTTGTCGATATTGAATCAGAAAAAGAGCAACTTCTGGGAGATGTTATTAGCGCTCACCCGCAGTTAGTTGTAGCTGGTGAGGGACCTTCGGTGCCCCATTGGTTTATCCGCCTGCAGGATCGTTTCAAGCGTTTTGTAAAGATTATGCCTTAGAGTTACAGACATTATTGGAAAAACAATAAACGGTTAAAGTAAGTGTAACTAGCCTCACTAGCCATTAAGGCGATTAGCACAATAATACATAGTGGTGGCATCAAAATAGCTAATACAAAAGCCATTCGCTCCCATACCATATGCATAAATACAGCTACGATTAACCCGGCTTTTAGGAACATAAATACTAAAATTAACGTCCAACGTAGTCCACCCTGAATTTGCATGTAATCAACAAGGTAGGAAAAGCTACTGAGAACAAACAATAGGCCCCAGATTTTAAAATAGAGACTAATAGGATGTTCCTGAACTTGTGCATCACTACTATGCTGCATAGTTAACTCCTCTACCAAAGATAAAAGAAAGCAAATATAAAGACCCAAACAAGATCTACAAAGTGCCAATATAGACCGGTAATTTCTACAATTTCATAGCCTCTTTCCTCGTAGTCACCGCGCAGTACTTTCAAGGCGACAACGGTGAGATAAACCACACCGATGGATACGTGAAATCCATGGAAACCTGTGATCATAAAGAAAGCGGCTCCGAACTGAGCCGCACCCAGAGGATTCCCCCATGGGCGCACACCTTCCTCAACGATTAATTTAGTCCACTCAAATACCTGCATACCCACAAAACAGAGACCAAAAAATGCAGTAACTAACATCAGTGCAGCAGCCTTTTTGCGCTGGCGGCGATAACCACAATTAACGGCCATTGCCATGGTGCCACTGCTGGTAATCAGTACAAAAGTCATAATCGCAATAAGAATTAAAGGAATGTGTTCGCCGGCAATAGTGAGAGCAAACACTTCGCTGGAATTGGGCCAAGGGACCGCGGTGGTCATTCGTACCGACATGTAGGCGACCAAGAAACAACTAAATATAAATGTGTCGCTAAGCAGAAAAATCCACATCATGGTTTTCCCCCAGGACACATTTTTAAATGCATCTTTATCTGAGATCCAGTCCTGAACTAATCCATTGACACCCGATTTGGTTGAGGCTGCGGAATTTTCCATAGTGTTTATTCTCCTAATCCACAGAATTTAGCGATGGCCGCATAGGTACCTGGAGAGCTTGATAAAAGCGCAAAAAGTAGCATCCAGACAAACAATAAGAAGTGCCAGTAGGTCGTACATAACTCAATACTTAGCTTGGCTAATGAAACAGATTTACTGTCTAACTTTTGAGTAGCGAGCGATAGTCGATAGGTCGCAATCACCCATGCACACATACCTCCAAGAAGATGTAGGCCATGCAAACCGGTGAGTAAAAAGAAAAAAGCATTGGCGGGATTACTACTCGCAAGATAACCTCGATCAGTCAGATATTGCCAGAATACTAATTGGCCAATTAAGAATCCAAGAGAAGATAGCCCTGCCAGCCATAGAAACTCTTTACTGTTCCCCTGTTTCGGTCGATCTATATCTCGACGGGCCATTTCGAAGGCGATACTAGCGACTAACAGCAGCACGCTGTTTATCCATAGCTGAGCAGTCTTCGCCAGGGGTTGCCACGGCTCTGACAACGCCTCCCAGTCGGAAACTTGTGAGCGTAAAATATAAGAGAGTAAAAACAGCAAAAACATAGAGCTTATAGCTGCCATAAGCAGGTGCAGTCCTGTTTTTGCACTAGCACTGCGACGTTGAAAATGACTTCGCGGTGCAACCGTTGGCATCGAACTAGTTTGTACTAGCATAACTCTCTCCACTGAAATACGTTGGTCTTATTATTCATCCAAATCACTCTCATGGACGGGCACCTGATCTGCTGGAATAGTTTGAGGAACATAATCAAGCTCGGCTTCGGGTACCCCATAATCATAGGCCCAGCGGTGCACAACGGGCATCGACTCGCCCCAATTGCCATGTTTAGGCGGTGTCTCTGGGGTTAACCATTCAAGTGAGTTAGCGCGCCACGGGTTGCCACCTGAGGGCTTGCCTTTAAAAAGGCTGTAGACAAGATTATACAAAAATAATAATTGGCTAATGCCTACCACAATTGCAACCACGGTAATAAAGGCATTCAGACTCTGAGCCGAGTCAGGAATAAACTGATAGTCTTCGTAGGCGTAATATCGTCGTGGCATACCGAGAAAACCTAAGTAATGCATGGGAAAATAAATGAGATAGGTACCAAGAAAAGTTATCCAAAAATGTAACTTACCAATACCGTCATGAAGCATGCGGCCGGTAATTTTTGGGTACCAATGGTAGATGGCTCCAAAAACTACAAGAATGGGTGCTACACCCATAACCATGTGGAAGTGCGCGACGACAAAGTAAGTGTCTGACAAAGGAATATCCACCACTACATTACCGAGGAATAGCCCCGTCAAACCGCCTACTAAAAAAGTCACAATAAACGCTAACGAAAACAGCATGGGTACGGTGAGATGGATATTTCCACGCCACAGAGTTAATACCCAGTTATAGACTTTAAGGGCCGTAGGTACTGCAATCACAAGCGTAGTGGTAGCAAAGAAAAAACCAAAGTAAGGGTTCATACCACTGACATACATGTGATGAGCCCACACCACAAAACTAAGTACACCTATGGCTACGATTGCCCAAACCATCATTCTATAACCGAATATACTGCGTCTTGCATGAACACTGATTAGATCTGAGACCAATCCAAATGCGGGTAAGGCAACGATGTAAACCTCAGGGTGACCAAAAAACCAAAACAGGTGTTGAAATAAGATGGGGCTGCCACCGGTATGATCGAGTTGAGTACCGAACTGCATCATCTCAGGCATAAAAAAACTAGTGCCCATAGTTTGGTCCAGAAGCATCATGATCCCACTCACAAATAATGCAGGAAACGCTAATAGGGCAAGGATGGTCGCGACAAAAATCCCCCAAACCGTTAGCGGTAATCTGAACATTGTCATACCGTGAGTACGGGCTTGCAGAACAGTGGTTACATAATTTAGTCCGCCCATGGTGGCCGCGATAATAAAAATAATCAGTGACACCAACATTAAGATAATACCCCACTCAGAGCCCGGAGTACCTGCGGTGATCGCCTGCGGAGGATAGAGTGTCCAACCTGCCCCTGTGGGCCCACCCGGGACAAAGAAGCTAGCTATAAGCACCAGCACCGAAACTAGATAAAACCAATAGCTGAGCATATTTACAAAGGGAAAAACCATATCTCTAGCACCTACCATCAGCGGAATCAGATAGTTACCAAAACCACCCAAAAATAGTGCTGTAAGCAAATAAATGACCATTATCATGCCATGCATAGTCATAGCCTGATAATAACCGGTAGAGTCCATATCTATGCTGCCAGGAAACCCTATTTGCATGCGCATCATGCCAGAGAGAACTAGAGCTACTAGCCCTACAGCAATGGCAGTTAGCGAGTACTGTATGGCGATGACTTTATGATCTTGACTCCACACATATTTTGCATAAAAGCTCGTTGGCTCATGGAGTTCTTCGTGTTCTGCATCATCTACATAAGCCATAGATCACTCCTCAGCCGGCTGTTTATTAAGTGGTTCAGAGCTCTCACTAGATAGTGATTCAATATATGCCACTAAACTTTGGAGCTGCTCGTCGCTAAATTGGTAGGCAACCATTACAGGTGGATAGCCCGCTACAATTTTTGCAGCGGGATCAATAATAGATTCAATAAGGTAATCGGCATCGACAAGTACTTCGCTGCCATCAACAAGACTCTCTTTACCACCGAACAAGTCGAGCCACCCTGGACCTAAACTAGCACCGCCATTGATACTGTGGCAGGCAAGGCAACCACGACTCGACGCTAACCGCTGGCCCTGTTCAACTAGCCCTTCAACGGTACCTCCGGTAAGTACCTGGGCAAAGGTAATTTGCTTTGATAACCATTGCTGATAATCAGAGGCCGTATCGACGACAATCTCACCACGCATGTTGTAATGACCAATACCACAGTATTCAGCACATAGAATTTCAAAGGTTCCTGGTACCGTGGGCGTAAACCAAAAATAGGTGATCTGGCCTGGGATGAGGTCCATCTTGGCTCTAAATTGTGGAACATAAAAATCATGCAATACATCTTTGGAGCGCAAAAGAACTTTGGTCGGCTGATTCACCAAAAGGTGCATTTGATTGCCAGCTACTAAAATATCGTCTTGCCCGTGGGCATCATCTGGATCAAGACCAAAGGTATTGATTTCATCCATTCTGCTGACACTACTGCGACCAAACTTTTGATCAGCCCCGGGTAGTCTGTAGCTCCATCGCCATTGCTCACCTACGGCCTCAAACTCCACAGCGTTTGGTGGGACATGAACAAAATCGTCGTATACCACTAGTCCAGGCGCGAGCAACCCACAGATAGCGACAGTGGTGATACCAATCAACCACCACTCAAGCTTCTTATTTTCCGGTTTATACTCGGATCTGCGCTCTGGATCGGCCTGATATTTATAGACGCAATAGGCCATGAAAAAAACGATGGCAATAAAGAAAATAGCTGTAATAACCAAGGTAATAGTGATGATTGTGTCAATAGAACCCCAATTTGATGCCAGTGGCGTTGCTTGCCATGGGCTGAGGAAATGAAACAATACTGAGATAATAACAATAGCGACCAAAATAACTGCAAAAGTCATATTGATTTGACCCCTGTTACAAAGGGCAGGTGCCTTATGTTGGCACTTTGCCAAAAAGACGAACGATTAGTCTCGCTAAATATTCAGAGCCTTTATCAAGCACGCTATGCATTGAGACTTTAGCCGCCAATATATAATTATTTTTAAACTCTTCTTTGAGTCTAGCACACAGAAAAAAAACTGCTGGAAGCTTACCTAAAAAATTAAAATATGGCTGAGACCTCTCTATATTGATAAATATTGTGACATCAGTAGGCTTTTTTCAGTATTATTTGGCCTAACCGTTTTAAAAAAATTACTATGCCAATATGACAAACCGTCTCGCCACTTTTAGTCTTCGCACTGCCGCCATCCTGCCGGAGATAGGCGGGGAACGCATGCCGTCGTTGCTCGTGAGCATGCTAAAAACTCTTGTACCATTTGATAATGCGGTCATTGTCCATTATCAGGGAGGTAGTAAACCCCAAGTCCATTACAATGACATGCCCCCGATGGAACAAGAAAGTCAAATTGACGGCTTTGTGAATGGTGCATTCTTACTGGACCCCTTCTATCGCGCTGCCATAGATAGGGGTATTGGTGGACTTCATCGTCTCAGTGACTTAGCGCCTGAAGGATTTAAAAAAACAGAGTATTACCGCAGTTACTTTAAGTTTACTGAAATTAGAGATGAGATTGGCTATATCGTTCATATAGACAATGAGCAGTTTATTAATATATCACTGGGCCGGCTGGGCTTGAACCACCGATTTAACCGAACTCAACTTTCCATACTTACGGATATTGCACCAATCATTGAGAGCATTTGCAATTTGCAGTGGTCTAACAATGAGAACCATGCCGCCGAGCCGATTAGTCAACTACCCGGACAATTAGACAGTGCACTGAAATGTTTCGGTACTGCCTATCTAACCGATCGAGAGACTCAGGTAGTTCAGTTGTTTCTGCATGGACACTCGACCAAATCAATTGCTGAGCGTCTGGGCATTTCGCCAGAAACTGTAAAACTGCATCGCAAAAATAGTTACGCCAAACTAGACGTGTCATCGCAGGCAGAGCTGTTTTATCTGTTTATTGATTCTTTGGCCAGTCTTAGCAACTATGTCGGTGGAGATCCTTTGGTTGGCTATCTCTGATCTTCAAAAAAAACAACAACTCCATCCTTCAGTTGCCCTCTGATATTACTTCCTGGAGGGAATATACCCGACAAAATCGCCTCCGCCAGTGGATTTTCAACCAGCTGCTGAAGGGCTCTCTTTAGGGGTCGAGCACCATAGACTGGGTTAAAGCCTGCCTCCATTATTTGATTGAGTACATCATCGTCAATACTCAAGCTTAAATCATGGTCTGCCAAACGTCTTTGCAGTAGCGCCAATTGAACGCTGGCGATGCCAAGTAATTCGGTCTTATCCAGCGGATGAAAAACCACTGACTCATCAATCCGATTAATAAATTCAGGCCTAAAATTCATCGCAACTACATCCATCACCGCAGATTTCATCACCTCATAATTATCTTCACCCGAAAGTAGCTGAATGACATCCGAGCCAAGATTAGACGTCATAACAATAACTGTATTTTTAAAGTCGACAGTTCGGCCCTGCCCATCCGTCAGCCGTCCATCATCGAGCACCTGCAAGAGCACATTAAAGATATCACTGTGAGCTTTTTCAACCTCGTCTAATAGCACTACAGAATAGGGTCTGCGACGCACCGCTTCCGTAAGGTACCCGCCCTCTTCATAACCTACGTAACCCGGAGGGGCTCCTATCAGCCTCGCCACAGAATGCTTTTCCATAAATTCTGACATATCGATCCGAATCATGGCATCTTCGCTGTCGAACAGAAATTCGGCCAACGACTTACACAGTTCTGTCTTACCCACGCCAGTAGGACCAAGAAACAAGAATGAGCCGTTAGGACGATTGGGATCAGCTAAGCCTGCTCGAGCCCGACGCACAGCGTTAGATACTGCTTTTACAGCTTCGCCTTGCCCCATTACTCGCTGATGTAATACCTCCTCCATGCGCATGAGCTTGTCGCGCTCGCCCTCGAGCATCTTGGTGACCGGAATACCGGTCCACTTAGCAACCACCTCAGCAACTTCGTCCTCGGTCACCTTGTTGCGCAGTAACTGCTTGTCTACGACATCATGCTGACTGGCTTCCTCCAACTGCTTCTCCAACTGGGGGATAATGCTATATTGTATTTCGGCCATTTTCTCTAAATTACCCACGCGGTGAGCAACCTCCAAATCAGACTTAGCCTGTTCTAGCTCACTTTTAATATGCGTAGCGCCTTGCATAGAAGCTTTTTCAGCCATCCAGATTTGTTCGAGATCAGCGTAATCTTTTTCTAAACTGCCAATGTCCTCTTGAAGCTTCTTTTGTCGCTTCTTAGCTGCCGAATCTGTCTCTTTCTTCATCGCTTCGCGTTCAATTTTCAACTGAATCAAACGTCGTTCTAGCCGGTCCATCACCTCTGGTTTAGAGTCTATTTCCATACGAATACGGCTGCCGGCCTCATCTATCAAATCAATGGCCTTGTCGGGTAACTGACGATCAGTAATATAACGCGCAGACAACCTCGCCGCGGCTATGATTGCACTGTCGGTAATCTCTACGCCATGATGTACCTCATAGCGCTCTTTTAATCCCCTCAATATAGCAATGGTGTCCTCTTCATTAGGCTCCTCAACAAGAACCTTCTGAAATCGACGTTCAAGGGCGGCATCTTTCTCAATAAACTTACGATATTCGTCTAAGGTAGTTGCACCAACACAATGCAGCTCTCCCCTAGCCAATGCCGGTTTGAGCATGTTGCCAGCATCCAGAGAACCTTCGGCTTTGCCTGCACCGACCATGGTATGCAACTCATCGATAAACAGAATGATTTGACCCTCTTGTTTAGAAAGGTCTTTAAGTACCGCTTTTAAACGCTCTTCGAAGTCACCACGGAACTTGGCACCCGCTAGCAGAGCGCCTAAATCTAGTGTAAGCACTCGTTTATTCTTCAAACCCTCGGGCACCTCACCGTTTATAATACGCTGAGCCAGACCCTCAACAATCGCGGTTTTACCGACACCCGGCTCACCAATTAGTACAGGATTATTTTTTGTGCGCCGCTGTAAAACCTGAATGGTTCGACGAATCTCGTCATCTCGACCAATGACCGGGTCAAGCTTGCCCTTTTCAGCACTCTCCGTCAGATCGACAGTATATTTTGCCAGCGCCTCGCGCTGCCCCTCGGCATCCGGGTCCTTTATTGAATCTCCACCACGCACGCTAGCGATACCGGCCATTGCTTGCTTAGTATCACCAAATTTACCCAGCATTTTCCCTATTTGACCGGAATCTTCTAGCAATGTTTGCAGTAGAGTCTCACTGGACATGTATTGGTCATTATTTTTTTGCGCCGCCCGATCTGCCAAGTTCATCAAACGCCCAAGCTCTTGACTAATATTCACATCTCCAGTGGGTGATTTGACCTTGGCTAACTTATCCAGTTGCTGATTTAATTGTCGCTGCAGGCCACTAACATCAAAACCAGCTCGATTAAGAATAGGTCGGACACTACCACCCTGCTGGTTTAGCAGTGCAACTATTAGATGGGCAACCTCAATAGCCGAATGATCATTACCAATCGCAATAGATTGGGCCTCCGCGAAAGCTTGTTGAAGTTGGTTGGTTAATTTCTCCGCGCGCATAACTCTACCTTTTTAATTTTAATCTGATGTCTATTAAATGAGTTGGGGGTGATACACCCAAATTTCAATGTCATTTCAAAAATGAGCACATCAAAGACTATGTGCTAGTTCTTTTGAGCAATCTATTGGTATTGCTGTAGACTCGAAACTGATACTGCAAGAGCATGACATCAACTGCCCGCCTGGAGACTCAGTGAAGTATTTAATGTTAGCGTATATCACCCTAGTACTAAGCGCCTGCGGTGCTGGAGGGCCTTCTTCTCAGGCACCTTTAGCCTTACAGACGATCACGCCCGATGACCAATGCTCTCTGCCCTACCTGCCTGATTATCCCGACGCCTATTTAGGTATTCATCCGATACCGGCGCCTAGCAGCACCCTATCCTCAACTATTGTTACTCGAAGTATTTCTTTTAAAGACTATAACGGCGCCTATGGGAACTGGAAAGACGATGACGGTGATGGTCTCTTCAATAACTGCACCAAACAGCAGTTTACCGAAAAACTATATTTGTATACGTTGGAGCGCATAAAAGCTGCCGGCGCCAATAGCGCTTGGATCTATAACTATGGCCCATGGGTCGATGCTAATGCTGAAAATTTGGAGATCTATGTTCCTGGTTATTCTTTAAGTGATGAGTTAGTTGGATGGTTAGTAAGCGAAGCGGCTGGTATGGGTATAGATATTTTTTATGCCTGGCAATTCTCGACGATCGACAAAAATCAAAATCAGATCTTTGAAATGGGCTCAATTCCGACTATGCCTGTCCTAAAAAAGCTAATGAATGCCCATGAGACCAATATGCTTAATCAGGCTATTTTTTTAGAGGATCTCGGAGTTAAACGAATAAGTCTTGACTGGAATGCCATGTTTATTTGTTTCTGCGGTGATACTAAAGAGGAGCTACTGGATTATTACCTTCAGCGTTTATCTGATCTAGCGGGCCAACTTAAAAATACCTTTAGCGGCAAAATTGAATACGGACAGATAGGCCGTGTCTATCCCGATGACACAGTGTTTTCTAAAATCGATAGTCTATACCTAAATCCCAGCTGGCAGGGTTTACAATTGACTGATGAACAAAACAGTATGCTGACCGTCGACATGGTTCGCGAAGCAACACTGATCTGGTTCGAGCAAGAATATTACAGAATCTACTGCTCCGAAGAATCAGAGTGCCAGACAACCGAGCAAAACCCCGTCACCGTTGGCATGCAGATCCAGAGTAGAGATAATATGTTTACTGAGGGCTGGGTTGAAGACGGCTTTTGCATCGAGGGTACATTAGAAAATGGCGCCGTTGTGCCCTGTATACAGGATTACTATACTACCGACTTTTCGGTTCAAGCTATTGGCTACGAGGGCATTCTTCAAGCCATTGATCAACAAACTTACTTCCAGATCACCGGAGTTGATATTCATACAGGTTATTGGCTTACAGACACATTGATTGGTAATGGTGAGGCAAATGTTGGCGAAGGCTTTCCAAATATTTCTCAGTCCATAAGAGGCAAACCAGCTGAAAAGATAGTTCAATATTGGTTTAACGGAATTGGTAATTAACTCTCCCTATGTATTCAAGAAAACTCAGTCAAGGCAAAAAACAGAAGGTCTAAACAGCTTCTTCAGACTTAACACTCGAGACTAGCCCAAGCTTTACTCACGAAGTAGGTGTATGTTAAGTTTCATGGAATGTTTATTGAGTAGCCTGTATGCATACGGTCGCCAATTCGGAGCGTCTGAAATTTCGATTAATGTCCTCAGATGATGAATCTATACTTTGGGAGCTTGATCAAGATCCCGCTGTAATGAAATACATCAATGGCGGAATTCCCACATCTAGAGAGGCTCTGAGATCAATCTATCTGCCGCGCCTCAATCAGTATACGGACCCTCTTAAAGGCTGGGGAATGTGGGCCACGTCACTCCTTGAAAGCGATGTATTTGT
>TARA_B110000027_G_C16122271_1_pt1 | contig 11755 bp, 9 predicted proteins | sample TARA_B110000027 | Tara Oceans TARA_B110000027 (sample SAMEA4397101) | marine metagenome | biome: Polar Biome; feature: [SRF] surface water layer (ENVO:00010504); material: water (ENVO:00002006), including particulate matter (ENVO:01000060) such as... | depth 5 m
CAGATTTTTTTAGTTTTGGTACAAACGATTTAACACAAACAACTTTTGGCATCAGTAGAGATGATTCTGGAAAATTCTTAAATGATTATCTCAACAATAAAATATTTGAAATTGATCCCTTTATAAGTCTTGATCAAAATGGAGTTGGCGAATTAATTCAAATTGCTTCTTCAAGGGGTAGACAAACTAACAAAAAAATTAAACTTGGGATCTGTGGCGAGCACGGTGGGGACCCTAAAAGTATAGAATTTTGCTCAAGAATTGGCCTAGACTATGTTTCGTGTTCACCTTTTAGAGTTCCTGTGGCAAAATTATCTGCTGCACAAGCTGAATTAAAAAAAAATACTTAATGATTAATATAAAAAAAATTTTCAACCATTACTCGATAATTTTTTTAATCTCATTTTTTTCGATTGATTTTATTTTAAGTAACACACTACTAAATCTTACAAAAAAAAGTTGTTATCAAATCGAAAGGTTTTATTTAGAATTAAAAAAAAATTGTAATGGCAAAGAAAAGTTTAAATCCGGTTTTCCAATAGTAAATATTTATACTGACAATCAGGGATTACGAACGACAAAAAATCATGAAAGAACTGATAAAAATAAAATTTTTATTTTTGGCTCTTCTATGACTTTTGGAACAGGTCTTGAATATAAAGAAAGTGCCATAGGTATTCTCGAAAAGCAGCAGCCTAAATATGAATTCTATAATTTTTCGACAGGATCTTATAGTCCAACAGCTTATTTATATCAGTTAAAAGAGCAGTTAAAAAATAATCAAATTCCAGATAAAACAATTTTATTTTTATCCCTAGCTGATATTTTTAATGAAGGTGTTGTTTGGGCTGGGTACGATAAAAATGAACGACCTCTTCTAGCCTCAGACTCAATTTATAAAATAAATGAAGAGAAAAAAAATGAAAAATTCATAAAAAAAAACTTTAGGGTTTCAAGATCACTTATACATTCTATGAACTCTAAAATAAGAGTTTTTAGAAACAAAACAAAAACAAAGATTAATAGTGATTATAAAATAAAGAGTAGCTTCCAAGGAGGATTTACTTACAGACCAATAAATAATTTGAAACCATTTTATACTGATAAAATATTTTTCAATGGGAAAAATAAACTCAACGAGAGAGTTGCTGAGATTGCAAAAATCTTAAATGAAAATAATGTAGAATTTTATTTAGCTATTTATCCATTTGCTGAAAATTTAGAATATGGCCAAAAAATATTTAATTGGGAAAGCTACACGCAAGATTTGTGTGCTAAAATAAATAATTGTAATTTTGTAAATACTTTTAGTGCTTTTAAAGAGTATAAAATCAAAAATAAAAATTGGTATAGTGACCTTTTTTTTATTGGAGATGAACATTATACAAATGAAGGGCATAAACTATTCGCGAATAATTTAGATAAAAAAATTTTTAAATAAATATCCAAAATAAATGTTATTTCATAATCCTTCTTTTCTATTATTGTTTTTACCAACTGTTTTAATTTTTTATTTTTTTTTATTTAAAAATAACAATAAATTTAGAACACTATTATTAATAGCTTCAGGTTTTTTATTTTATGCTGCTTGGAATATAAAGCTTTCACCTTTAATTATAATTACGATAATTGTTAATTATTACTTAAGTAAAAAAATCATTCTAGCTCTTGATCCTATAAATAAAAAAAGATTTCTCATATTGTCAATTTGTTTCAATATTTTATTTCTATTCTTTTTTAAATATGCAGATTTTTTTATTTCGAATTTAAATTTTATATTTAATTCAGATTTGAAGATGTTAAACCTTCCATTTCCTTTAGCCTTAAGTTTTGTAACTTTTCAATCTATTGCTTACTTAGTTGATTGTTATGAGGGAAGTATTTTAGAAACAAATTTAAAAAAATATTTTCTATTTATAATTTTTTTTCCTCAATTGATAGCCGGACCGATTGTTAGATACAATTATATGATGGATCAATTTTATTCAGATAAAAACTTTTCAATTAATTATAGAAACATAACTATTGGGTTCATAATTATAGCCATAGGCCTAATAAAAAAAATATTGATAGCTGATAATCTTTCAATTATTTCTGAACAAGTTTTTAATTCAGATGCAAACCTATCTTCTTTGGAGGGCTGGATTGGTTCACTAAGTTTTACTTTCCAGATATATTTTGATTTTAGTGCTTATATTGATATGGCTACAGGTATAGCTTTATTGTTTAATATCAATTTACCTCAAAACTTTAACAGTCCTTATAAAGCTACTGGTATCATCGATTTCTGGCAAAGATGGCATATTACTTTGACTTTTTTTCTCACAAACTATCTTTACAATCCTCTACTTAAATCCCTAAAAAACCTCACATTTTTTAAGTCTATGGTGTGTACGTTCTTGGTTTTTTTAATCGCTGGATTGTGGCATGGTCCATCGTGGCTATTTGTTATTTTTGGAGCCATGCATGGATTAGGTTTAATAATTAATCAAACTTTTAAAAAGTTTTCATCTTTTAAATTAAATAAAATATTTTCTCAGTTTTTAACTTTTATTTATATAAATATTTCATTTGTATTTTTTAGATCTGAAAATATTGAGTCTGCTATAAAATTGATTAAGCAGATATTTTTATTAGACTTTAAAAATATAATTAGCCTAAATAATATTTCTCTATCTACCAATTCAATAATTTCTCTTGTTGTTTCTTTTTTAATATGCTTTATTTTTATGAACACTTACGAAATTAAAAAAAAAATAGAAAACAGTAAATTGTTGGATTAAAAGTGGAAAAAATAATAAGTTTTATAAGATTAAAAAAAAAATATTTAAAAATACCAATTATAATCTTATTGGCATTAGTAGTAATTCTTCTTGTTTTAAATGAGGATTCAGCTATAGCGCCATTTATCTACATGATTTTTTAATGACAATAAAAAAATTCTGGCTTGAACAATCTAAATCTATCTATTGGCAAAAAAAACCTTCTGTTGCCTTTAGCAAGAAGAAAGATAATTACATTGATTGGTTCCCTGATGGAAAATTAAATGTATTTTATAATTGTGTTACAAAGAATTTAAATCAAGGGTTAGGGGGGAAAATAGCTATTTATTTTATAAATAAAGAAAAAAAAATTGAAAGTTTTACTTATAAAGATTTAGATGAAAAAATTAACATTTTTTCAAATATTTTATTAAGTAATTTAAAGATTAAAAATCTTAAAAAAACTAAAATTGTGATACATGGATCAGCTTCAATTGAAACTACGATATCAATGTTTGCATGCGCTAAACTTGGCATCCATTTTTCAGTAATTTTTGAGGATTTAGCACCAGAAGCAATTCATAAAAGAATTTTACTTTTAAAGCCTAATTTATTTATTACAAGGTTTAGTAAAACAAAATTTACAAAAGATATTTTTAGTAAAATTAAATTAAAAAAAATGAAATTAATTTTTTTTGAAAATATAAAATATTTAAATAAAAAGATTAATATTAAAAAAATTTCACCTATAGCTGTTAACTCTAATAAAGAATTATTTACATTATTTACTTCAGGATCAACAGGAGTACCCAAAGGGATAGTTCATTCATCTGGGGGCTATTTAGTAGCTACTAAATATACCTCTATAAAACAGTTTGGTATGAATACTCAATCAGTAGTCCTGACAGCATCGGACGCTGGATGGCTTAATGGTCATACATATGCTTTGTTTGGCCCACTATCCCTTGGCGCAACTACAGTATTATTAGAAAGTCCGATGTTATTAGTTGATGAAAACTTTCTAAAAAAAATTCTAAATTTGAAAGTTTCAATTTTATATGTGCCAGTAACAATTATAAGAATGATGAAAGCAGTTTTTGGTGATAAAAAATTTCATACTAAATATCTGAAAACTTTAGGTTCAATGGGAGAGCATTTAGCTTCCTCTGTAGCTGAGTGGTTTTCTGATAGATTCACAAGTAAAAATAAATCTGTTATAAATTGCTATTATCAAACAGAAAATGGAGCCACTATTTTTTCTCCAACTTACAAAGATACAATAAAAAAAGTACCTCATGGGTCAACTGGCAAGTCTGTAACAAAATTTCTTAAAACTAATAAACTTGATAAAAATCAAAAAAAAGAAATAAAATTATTAACACCATGGCCTGGAAATATGAAAAAAATTATTAATGGTAATCATGAATGGAAAAAATATTGGGATAAACAAGGTAACTTTAGAATGTTTGATTTAGGCACAATGTACAAAGGAAATTTATTTGTACATGGAAGATCAGATGATGTTATTAATATTAGAGGACATAGAATTGGATCAGCGGAAATAGAATCTACCGTATTAAAAGTAAAGGAAGTATTTGAATGTTGTGCAATTTCGTTGCCAGATGAAATGGAAGGGCATGTCATATATCTTTTTGTGGTATCTAAAAAGAATGTCGCAAATGACAAAATTTTAGGCCAAATAACCGCTAACTTTGGAACATTTGCTTTACCTAAAAAAATTTTTCATATAAACGAATTACCAAAAACTAGAAGTGGTAAAATTTTAAGGAGACTTTTAAGGTTAGTTTTAGTGAGCCCTGATAAAGCAGAAAAATCAGACTTAACGATAATGCTAAACAAAAAAGTTATTAAAGATATAATTAAGAATGTCAAAAATTAATCTAGAACAAATTTCTAATATAATCGCTAAGAATATTGGCGTAAAGGCTAGCGAGGTAAATATTAATTCTAATTCCAATGATTTTTATAGATGGGATAGTCTTACTCAAGTTACAATAGTCCTTGATATAGAAAAAGTTATAAAAAAAAAAATTAGCGCAAGTAAAATAGGTGAATTAGACTCTGTAAAACAAATTGTAGATTATTTAAAAACAAATAAAACTTTTTCATAAATTAAGTGGGTTGTGGAAAGTTTTCAAAACTTAAATAATTAAATATTACGCTGTTAAATAAAATAAAAAGTTATCAATCTATAAATTTTGTATCAAAAATATTTAATGAAAATTAAAAAAAATTATGAATTTGGTTTTTTAAAAATATTTTTTTATTCATTATTAACTCTGTCTATATTTTTTATTTTTTTCGAGATTACTTCAAGGTTTTTTGTTTCTACAGTTGCAAAAAACTTTAAGGTTTTCGAATACGGTTTTAACAAAGACATTAAAATAGATATTATTCATTTAATAAAATTTAAAATTAAAATTAATGATTTAGAATTATTAAATAATTCAATTGATGAGAAAAAAAATCAAACAAGATTGGGAGAAACTTCTAGAATTTGGGCATTTGGTGGGTCAACTACTAGAGGAAGAAATTGTGGAAAAAATTCTTCTTCTTGGCCCCACGAAGTTTCAAAATTAAATAAAAACCTTAAAATATTAAATTTTGGAGAAAATGGTATAGATAGCTATGCCTCTTTTATTAAATTTCAAAAAAAAATTGTTAAAGAAATTTTAGTTCCAGAAACTATTATTTGGGGACATAAAGCTAATGAAGTAAACATTATATATCAAGGTATAAGGAAAAATCCACACAATATTATTGCACCCTCTTCATTAACTAATAAAAATTTTTTATATTTCACAATTTTAAAGATAGATAAAAATTTAAGAGATAATTTAATTTTTTATAAAATTTTAAAAAATGTTCTTGTTACCTCAGCAAGAAAAATTATAGAGAATAAATCTAAGGAAATATTAAACATAAATTTGACAGAAGATGACTATAAATTTGCAGCAAAAAATTTTAAACTTAATACCTTGAACGCTATTAACTTAAGTAAAAAAATTGGGGTAAAAAATTTTATTTTACTATCTGTACCAGGCCACCAAGATTATGAAGACAAATTTAAAAATACATTCTTTCCACATTATTATGAGGCTGTAAAAGAATTAAAAAAAGATAATTATGTAAGTTTTTTAGACTTAAGTAATTTGAAGAATTTTAGGGAGAACCGAAATATTTTACTTTGTGATACAATCCACAAAACATTAAAAGGAAATAAAACAATGGCCGATTTAATTGAAAAGTATATAACACTTAATTATTAAACGCCTAAACTGTAGTAGCTGTTATTATGATTAAAGAGTTAAAGCATTGTGAATACATCGATAGCTAATGCTTCACTAGTGCAAGGAACTTTCGCTAAAAGCAAAATAATTTACTGATCATTTGCATTTTATTTTAAATACTATAATTAAAGATTGTACTGAATAAGTGAGTGGGGAATTAGTGTGAAATTCATTATCTGTGCCTGCAACCGTATAGTCGGAGCGCCACCCAGTATAGACCGCTGTGAACAATGGCCAGGAAAAGTCTAGTTCTGCAATTAAAAGATAACATCGGCATATTAATAACCATGAAGTGAAAAATACTTCATAAACTTAGTGAGGCTGATGTGAAAAAAATATTCATAACTACGTTAATTTTTTTAAACTTAATTGTCTTTAATCAACTTTTCGCAAAAGATGTACCAATAATTGTAATAGCTCCGAGCAAGAAACCTCAATCCGTTTCTACAGTTGGAACTTCAGTTACTGTATATACCCAAAAAGATATAGAAAATTCTTCAGAAAGTTTTTTACATAGTATTTTAAATTATGGTTCACCAGGTATTAGTGCTTATCAAAGTGGTGGGCCAGGAACTCAATCAGGAATTCAAGTAAGAAATCTTCCCAAAAGATATACTACTATTTATATTGATGGTATAAAAATGTCAGACCCTTCAACTGTAAGTAATGATTATTATTTTGATGATCTTCTTAAAGGTTCCATATCAAGAATTGAAATCTTAAGAGGTAATCAAAGTTCTGTTTATGGTAGTGGCGCTATGGGGGGAACAGTAAATATTACAACAAAAAAAGGTAAGCAAGGATTTCAAAAAGAATTTAACACTCTAACCGGTTCTAATAAAACAATTAATGTTTCTGGTGCAATTTCAGGTGCAGATGAAAAAAATGATTTCTGGCTAGGTTATGAAACTTTTCACACTGGTGGTGAGTCAGCTATGACAGATAATGCTGAAAAGGACCCGTATCACAATGACTCATTTGTGGGAAATTATGGTTATAAAATAAATGACAAACTTAAGTTCGAATCTAATGCAAGATTAATTAAATCATTTTTAAATTATGACGCTACGGACTCTTCTACTAATCCTAACAATGATGACGATAATCAAAACTGGAACAAAGAATGGAATGGTTCTGTAGGTTTAGTTCATGAGCCGTTTAAAAATTTTAATCACTCTTTAAAAAAAGTAAAAAGTGTAAACAATAGAACTTATGATGAATTTACAGAATTTGGATCTAGTAAGACTAAGTCAGAGTATATAGGATTTAGAGATGCATATTATTACTCTGGAAATTATAATTATAATTTAGATAATAGTATTACTTTTGGTGCTGAATACGAAAACGACGAGGCGGATCTAAAAAAAACCTTGTTTAGAGGCACAGAGACTGTTGGAGCTTATTTTGATGTTCAAAATAGACTTACAGAAAAATTATATACAACTTTTGGTATGCGATTTGATGATAATGAACATGCAGGCAATGAAGATAGTCATAGAGTTTCATTTGCATATTTAACTGGTAACAATAATACTAAAATACATGGAACATACGGAACTAGTTATAGATATCCATCGTTATATGAGAACTTTTCAGCTTGGAAAGAAACTAAAGATTCAGGTAATTTGACAGCTGAGGTTGGAAAAAGTCATGACATTGGTATAGGAAGATCATTTTTAGAAAATAAATTAAATTTAGATTTAACTTATTTTAATCATGAATACACTGATAACTTAGCGGGGTGGAAAGACTCTGGATCTGACTTCAATTCATATTATCACAATCAACCAGGTTTAATAAAATCTGAAGGTTTTGAATTAGGTGGTAAATGGCTTGCAAAAGATAATTTAAATTTTGATCTTAGTTATACATTATCTAGAACATATGACGGGGAAGATGCTGATGATGCTAATAATGCGGATGGAAAAACTGGTGGAACAGGCGGAGGGGCTTTTACTGACACACGAATGGTAAGAGTACCAAGGCACATGCTTGGTTTAAACACCTATTACAAATTTTTAGATGAAAATATTTCACTTAATCTACAAACTATAGGCGCAACAGACTCGAGAGATTATGGTAACTTCAACAGTCCTAAACATGGATCAAATTATGCAGATGTTAAATTGCCCGCATATTTTGTTAATCACCTTACTATTAATTTTGATTTAATACCTGATTATGATGTTTTTCTTAAAATAACAAATTTAACTAACGAAGATTATCATACAGCATTGCATTATTCTCAACCTGGAAGAGGCTTTAGTTTTGGATTGAAGAAATCATTTGATTAATAATTGAATATATCTTTTATTTAAAGTAACTTAAGAAAATGAAATTTTTTCTTATTTCGATCGGTATATTTTCTGCTCTTGCATTTAGTAGATTCATTCCTCATCCGCCAAATTTTACAAGCCTTATTGCATTGAGTTTTTATGTTCCAATATTTTTAGGATTAAGATTCATACCAGCTTTATTAATAAGTTTTGTAATTACAGACTTAATAATTGGTTATCACAGTGGTACACATTGGACATGGGGCAGTGTTTTAATAATTGGTTTAATTTCACAATATTTTAATAAAAATTTAATTTCCCGATTTAGTGGGATACTGTTGGCAGCTTTGATATTTTTTGTAATTACTAATTTTGGGGTATGGTTGACCGGTGTATATGGTTACAATCTTAGTGGCTTGGTCAGCTGTTATGTGCTTGCAATTCCTTTTTTTGGGTACACCTTGACTTCCAGTTTTGTTTTCGCAGCAATCATAGAAGTCACTCGTTACTTATATATTTCAAAAATAAACCAAGAAAAAATTAATTATCGTTAAATAATTTATAAATTATGAATCAAGTAAAAGAAATTATTAATCCTGGAATTGATCAAGCAGATATAAAATCTATTGCAAAAAATTTTGGCACAAATAAAATAAAGAAAGTCTTATTTATACAGCCACCAGACACAGACGCTAAAACTTTCAATTATGCGGCTGGAAAAAGAGGAAGATTATATAATTATCCGCCTTATGGCTTAGGTATTCTAGCAACTCAATTAAGAGCAATAAACATTGAAGTAGATATATTAAATTTAAATTTTGAAATTTTAAAAGGCTGTCAACAAAGCAACTCCCAAAAAGATTTTTTATTTGATGAAATATGGGAAAAAAAAACAGAGGAAAAATTAAAAGAGTTTGAGCCAGATTTTATTGGTTTGACATCTATGTTTAGTCAATCCCATGATATATTGGTAGAATTATCAAACAAAATTAACAAAATTGATAAAGATGTTTTATTAGGTGCAGGTGGAGTTCATATTACAAACTCGCTTAGTGAAAAAAAAACTTTTGATAAATTTGTAAATGAACTTAAGAATCTTAATTACTTTTTTCTTTATGAGGCAGATTTAAGCTTCATAAACTTTATTAAGGCTTATAATGAGAAAAAAAATTTTGATCAAATAGGTCAATTAATCATTAGATATGAGAAGGATAAATTTTTTAAATTTGTTAATCGTCTACATCCTACTAGTGAACTTTTAAACACAGTTCCAGCCTTAGATTTGTTGCAAACAAGTGAACTTACTAAATGGGGAAAGATTGGAAGCTTTTTTTCATTGATAGATAAAGATAAAAAAATGACAACAATTTTATCTAATCGTGGATGCAGAGCGCAGTGCACTTTTTGTAGTGTAAGAACTTTTAATGGAGTGGGTGTAAGAAGACGGGAAGTGAGTTCTGTATTAGAAGAGTTAAAAATTTTAAAGAATGAATATGGTATCGACCATGTAATGTGGTTAGATGATGATTTTCTTTACAATCCAAAAGAGTCAATAAATCTTTTTAATCAAATGGTAAAAGAGAATTTAAATATGACCTGGGATGCAACTAATGGACTCATAGCAGCAGCTTGCAAAGATGAAGTTATACATGCTGCTACTGAAAGCGGGTGTATAGGTGTAAACATAGGAATGGAGTCAGGTAATAGAAAAATTCTAAAAGAAATAAGAAAACCAGGAACAGTCGAAAATTTTTTAAAAGCAGCAGAAACTTTCAGAAAATTTGAAAAAATTAATGCTAGAGTTTTCTTAATGATTGGGTTTCCAAATGAAAGCTATAGACAAATATTAGATACAATAAATGTTGCAAAAGAAATGAGCTTGGATTGGTACAATGTTGGTTTATTACAACCGCTGCCTAATACACCAATCTTTAATTCTATGGTAGATGATGGAATGATAGATACAGAAAAATTAGAGTTCAGCGATATTAGGTATAATTCAGGTGGACTTGGCAAGCATAAAAAACAAAAAAAAGATATGCTTTCTGTTGATTTTAATCAGGCTTTTCAAGTTGATGATTTAGATCTCGTTCCAGAAAAAGATAAACTTGATGACATCTGGGCTTATATGAATTTTCATTTAAATTTTAAAAAACTTTTATCAGAAGACAGAGAGTTAAAGTTAATGCAAAAATATAAGTATGTGAAAAATATAACTGATTTAGTATCCCCAGAAAATTGCTTAGCTCTATACTTTTTAGGATATTTAGAAAAAACTATATTTGGAAAAGTCAATCAAGATACAATTAAAACACTAGAGCAGCGATTAAAATTACATACTTACTGGCAGGATAGATTTACTCAATATCAGTTATCTTTAAGTCATCTTAAAGAAGAAAAATTTAATTTTGATCATATTGATAATCAGGACAAAAATATGATGTCTGGTATTTCTATTTAAAAAACATCCAAAATGAGTTCAAAATTTAAAAAAATTTGGGATAATAATTTAAAAAATGGAAATCTTCCGGATAAATGTGCTGGAACAATTAAAATCCATTATTCAGATTTAACTAATCTTTGTTATGAGTTTGACCAAGTTAAAGCGGATAATCTAATAAAAGAGTTATTGAACGGAAAAGTTCTGATAGTTAAAGAGGCTTATAAAAAACAAGAAATCTTAGAAATAAAAGAAAAAATAATTAATTTTTGGAAAAAAAATCCTAGCACATATCATGAAATGATCGAAGGATGTCCTGATTTTCATAGGGTAATCACACCAGAAGTTGCAAAACTATACGCAGTTGGCGCAGTAAGACATACAACATATTTTTTTCCATGGAACAATGATCCATGCGGATTAAATGAAAAAATTTACGAAAAATGGAGAATATGTAAATATGTTGCGGGTTTAGATTATCTAGAATATGAAAATAATACTCCTAAGGACGGAAGCATAGACAGAATACAAGTGGTTTGTTACCCCCCTAAATATGGAGGAGTTGAAAATCATACAGATACAAAAAGTAATAGCCCGTTAGCAATTTCTTGCTATCTAAGTAAAAGAGGAGAGGACTATTCTACAGGCGGTTTTTATTGTTTAGATTTTGACAACAATATAATAGATATAGAGCCCGAAATCGATAGCGGAGACATTTCTCTTTACTGCCCCACAATAATTCATGGTGTTAGACCTATCGATAGTAATAAAGAATTAAACAATTATGAGTGGAATTCTGGTATAGGAAGATGGTGGATGGGGTTGTTTACTAATGATTCAAATCTTAAAAGTAATAGAAAAACGAGTAAATCTCTTGAGACTTATCATAGCGAAAAATTGATTAACGTAAAATAAATTTAGTAAAATTACCCAAATTTAGTTACTTTGTATGTGTGCGAAATACAC
>TARA_B110000027_G_scaffold12693_1_pt1 | contig 11747 bp, 9 predicted proteins | sample TARA_B110000027 | Tara Oceans TARA_B110000027 (sample SAMEA4397101) | marine metagenome | biome: Polar Biome; feature: [SRF] surface water layer (ENVO:00010504); material: water (ENVO:00002006), including particulate matter (ENVO:01000060) such as... | depth 5 m
ATTATAATAAACTTGAGCTGTATCAAGACGATTAGTTGCCACCACTTCTTTTATGGCTTTATTGTCTCCTAAAGCTGTTATACCTACATTTTTTACTCTGCCATCTTCTTTTAATTTATCAAAAGCATCACATATACTGTTTTTTTTTGTAATTTGAAAAGAAGTCAAAGTACCAACACTTTCATGAAGTGTAATTTTATTATGTAATTGATAGAGATCAAGATGATCTCTTTTTAACCTTTTAAGACTTTGGTCTAGTTTTCTATCTAACTGTGAGGCAAATGTTTCTGAAGTATCCGTATCTAATCTTGCTTTAGAAGAAACGTATAATTGATTCCCTAAAGAAATTGATTCAAGAAGGTCCCCTATGTTTTTTTCAGATTTACCGTCACTATAAGTTTCAGCAGTATCAATCCAGTTGATCCCAGCTTCAATAGAAAGCTCAAGAGCTTTTTCCATGACATCGTAGCTAGGGTCAATAAAGAGCCCACCTACCCAACCTCCTCCAAGAACAACTTCTGAAATATTGAGATCCGTTCTTCCTAATTTATTTTTTTTCATAATAGTATTATCTTTATTTTATATAAGTTGTATTAGTTTAATCGAATATTAAATTTTTTTGTAACATATAAGAAAAATAAAAATGGATAAAGATAAAACTATCATTAAGAACTTATTGTTAGGGTCTTTCTTCGCATCATTATCAGCTTCGCTAGGAGGATCCACTTTTGTTTTTACGAGATTTGTAATTGATACAATTGACCCATTTACTTTATCCTTTGTAAGATATGGATTCACAGGGTTAATACTATTTTTGATTTCGATATCTATTTTTCTCCAAAAAAAATTTGAATATAAAGATCTATTACCAATGAGTTTTTTGGGAGTTGCAATGGTCTGTATTTTTCCAAACTTTATGGCGCTAGGCTTAGAGCATACTACGGCTGCAAGAGCTGGTTTATTATACGCTACAATGCCTCTTTGCACTATTATAATAGCTTATTTCTTTAAAATTGAACAAATTACAATAAACAAGTCTATTGCTGTTTTACTTGCAATTATTGGTGTTTCATTTTGTATTTCTGAAAAGGTTGATAATAACTTTTCTAATACTTTAAGAGGTGATTTTTTGATGATGGTAGGAGTTTTATCAGCATCATGTTTTACAGTTTTCTCAGGAAAATTTCTTAAAAAATATGGTAACGTTCCAGTCATGATTTATGTTATTTTTATAGGTTCTTTATGCAATTTCTTTCTATCTTTAACTTTAGGCAACCCAATTCAAAGTTTAGTTAAAATAAATAATTTTGAGTTATTAGCATTAATTATGTTAATTCTCCCAGGAGGAGTGCTCATGATGTATTGTTGGGGCAAGGCATTACAGTTGATAACGCCAACTCAAGCAGCAATTTCTTTAGGATTTAATCCCTTGTCAGCAATTTTACTTGGATCGATTATCCTCAATGAAGAAGTTACTATAAGATTGCTCTTGGGTTTTGCCACTATAATTATGGCTATAGTTATAGCTAATTGGAATTTTAAAAGAGCTAGTTAACTTTATTTTAAATTTTCTTTAAGTAATTTATTAACTATTGCAGGATTTGCTTTTCCTTGGGTCATTTTCATAACTTGCCCTACAAAAAATCCAAAAAGTTTATCTTTTCCACTTAGAAAGTCTTTAACTTTATCTTGGTTATCACCTAGAACTTTTTCTATTATTTTTAAAATTTCTTTATCATCAGAAACCTGTTCCAAGCCTTTATCTTTAACTATTTCTGCAGGCTTCTTTTTACTAATCATCATTTCAGCAAAAATATCTTTTGCAATTTTACCGGATATAATTCCATCTGAAATTAACATTATTAACTCACCAAGAGCTTCAGGAGTAATCGGACTATCTATAAACGAAATATTTTCTTTTTTAAGAGCTCCAAAAAGCTCTGAAATCATCCAATTTGCAGTCAACTTACCATCTTTTCCAGCAGCTGCTTTTTCATAAAATTCAACATAGTCTCTTTCTTCAACTAAGATGGCGGCATCATATGGCGTTATTGCAAAATCTGAAACCAATCTTTTTTTGAGAACATCTGGAAGTTCTGGAAGAGTTTCTTTTAAACTCTTAACCCAACTATCTTCAAATTCTAAAGGTAACAAGTCTGGATCCGGAAAGTACCTATAATCATGAGCGTCTTCCTTACTTCTCATCGATCTTGTTTCACTAGTACTTGTATCAAACAATCTTGTTTCTTGATTAATTTTTCCACCTGCTTCCAGAATTTCAACTTGTCTTTCAGCTTCAGCTTGGATAGCTTGATTTATAAAACGAATAGAGTTTAGATTTTTTATTTCACATCTAGTTCCAAATTCTTCACCAGCTTTTCTAACAGAAACATTGCAATCAGCCCTAAGTGAGCCCTCTTCCATGTTTCCATCACATGAACCGACATATCGTAAAATAGATCTGATTTTCTTTACGTAAAGTCCAGCTTCATTAGGAGATCTAATATCAGGCTTGGACACAATTTCCATTAATGCAACACCAGTTCTATTTAAATCTATGAAGGATTTAGTTGGATGTTGGTCATGTAAAGATTTTCCTGCATCCTGTTCTAGATGCAACCTTTCAATACCTATTGTAGTTTGTTTACCATTATCAAGATCAATTGTAATTTCTCCTTCTCCAACAATGGGCTTAGTAAATTGACTAATTTGGTAACCTTGAGGTAAGTCAGCATAAAAATAATTTTTCCTATCAAAAACAGAAACATTATTAATTTGAGCATTTAATGCTAAGCCTGTTTTAACAGCTTGTTCAACGCAGTATTCATTTATAACAGGAAGCATTCCTGGCATAGCTGCATCAACTAAAGAGACATTTGAGTTAGCATCTGCTCCAAAAGTGGCTGAGGCACCAGAAAACAATTTTGATTTACTTGAGATTTGAGCATGTATTTCCAGACCAATAACCATCTCCCATAAACCAGTTTCTCCTTGAACTTGCCCTGGTTTCAATTCTTTATTTATGTTCATTTTGCAGCTCCATCAGCAATGATTTTAAAGTCAGCTGATTTTTCTAACACTTGAGAAGTACTTATTAACCCTGCTTCATCAAAAGGTTTTGCAATTAATTGCATACCTATCGGCAATCCAGATTTATCTAAACCAACAGGTATAGATATAGCAGGCAAACCTGCTAAACTTGCAGGCACCGTAAAAATATCATTTAAATACATTGTCAACGGATCTTGTTTTTGACCTAAAGGAAAAGCAGTTGTTGGAGTTGCAGGAGTTAAAATAAAATCCACTTTTTCAAAAACATCTTCAAAATCTTGCTTAATCAACCTTCTTACTTTTTGAGCTTTAAGATAATAAGCATCATAATAACCAGAAGATAAAACGTAAGTTCCAATCATAATTCTTCTTTTAACTTCGTCTCCAAAGCCATTCCCACGAGTAAGTTCGTACATTTCGTCTAAACTCGCGCCTTCCTTTCTTACTCCAAACCTTACACCATCATATCTTGCTAGATTGCTAGAAGCTTCTGCAGGAGCAATAATATAATATACAGGTAGAGCGTACTTAGTATGCGGTAAAGAGATTGGTATGATTTCAGCTCCAGCATCTTTTAACCAGGATATTGATGTATCATAAAATTTTACAATATCTTCTGAAGTTCCATTTTGAGTATATTCTTTTGGGATCCCTATTTTTTTTCCTTTAACACCCTTATCTAAATAATCCATAAGATTAGGCATTTCCACATTAGCAGAAGTGGAATCTTTTTTATCATAACCTGCCATTGAATTTAGCATAAGTGCGGCATCTCCGACGGTTCTTGTAAGTGGACCAGCTTGATCTAGAGATGAAGAAAATGCAACTATTCCCCAACGAGAACATCTTCCGTAGGTTGGTTTTAAACCAGTTATACCGCAAAATGCTGCTGGTTGCCTTATCGATCCACCAGTATCTGTACCCGTTGCCGCCAATGATGATCTAGCTGCGACTGATGCAGCAGAACCTCCAGACGAGCCTCCAGGAGAAACTTTTTTATCTTTTAACCATGGATTTATTACATTTCCTTTTGCTGCTGTTTCATTACTTGAACCCATAGCAAATTCGTCACAAGACAATTTACCTAACATAACAGCGCCATCATCCCATAAATTTTGGGTTACTGTACTCTCATAGGTTGGATAAAAATTATCTAGTATTTTCGATGAAGCTGTAGTTTTTGTTCCTTTGGTACAAAACATGTCTTTAATACCAATAGGAAGACCTTCTAGAGGCTTTGATACTCCATTAGAAATATTTTTATCTGAATTAGCAGCCATATTTAAAGCTTTATCTTTAACTATTTCTAAATAAGTTCCCAATGGAGATGTATCTTCTATAGCTTTAATATAAGCATTAGTGAGCTCTACTGAAGAAAATTCCTTTTTTTTAATTGCTATGGATGCTTGCAATAAATCGTATTTTAATAAGTCAGACATTATTCAATCACCTTTGGAACTACAAAAAACCCACTTGATTGTTCTGGAGCATTGTGGAGTACAAGATCCTCAATGTTACCGTCTGTAACTTCATCACTTCTAAGTGGTAATTTGTGACCAGTTACTGATGCTAGTGGTTCAATACTAGAAGTATCAACTTCATCTAATTGCGCAACAAAGCCTAAAATATTATTCAAATCCTTAATTAAGTTATCTTTAGCTTTTTCTGGAATATCTAAACGAGATAATCTAGCTATTTTATTTATAGTTGGAATATCAACAAGAGATTTTTTGTTAGACATTTTTATTCTTTCATTCCATTGATTTATTTTTAATTATATAAAAGTCTGTTAGCATCAATTATGCCTATCTTCAAGCCTGATGAATTTTTGTCTAACATTTCACCTAAAAAAAGAATTTTAGGAATTGATCCAGGCACAAAAACTTTAGGGATTGCTGTAAGTGATTCAAATTTAATAGTTGCTTCACCTGTTTCAACTATAAAAAGAAAAAAAATACAGTCAGATTTGAAAGAACTCATAAATCTTATAGAAAAATATGAAATTTCAGGAATAGTAATGGGGTGGCCCCTAAATATGGATGGTAGCTTAGGACCAAGATGCGATTCAGTTCGAGACTTTATAAAAAGCTTATTAAAAGAAAGAGATATAGCTATATTACTTCAAGACGAACGAATGTCGACAATGGCTATTGAAAAGCCTATGATTGCAGCAGACTTATCAAGAAAAAAAAGGAATTCTAGAATAGATCAACTAGCTGCTTGTTGGATATTACAATCAGCACTGGACGGATTACAAAAAAAAAGGTAAGACAATATTTTTAATGGCATTATCATTAAAAAATAAATACACTTTCCCCAGGTTATCTCCTGTCAATTTATCGTCTTCTAATCTGCTAGCTATTGAAGATATGACTAAATCAGAAATTTCAAGTTTACTTGATAGAGCAGATTATTTTGCAAATTTGGATAGACATAGCGATGTAAAGAATCTTTCAGGTTACGTTATGTTAAACGTTTTTTTTGAAAACTCTACAAGAACTAGAGTTTCGTTTGAATTGGCAGCAAGAAGACTTGGAGCCGAAGTAATAAACATATCACTTACAAACTCATCTATTAAAAAAGGTGAAAGTTTACTTGACACTGCCAGCACTTTAAATGCTATGAAACCAGATTTTCTAATAGTAAGACATCCCCATAGTGGTGCACCTAGATTATTTGCGGATTACTTAGATTGTAGTATTATTAATGCAGGTGATGGAAGGCATGAGCATCCAACACAAGCATTATTAGATGCATTAACGATAAGAAGAAGATTAGGATATTTAAAAGGTTTAAAAATAAGTATATGTGGAGATATTGCTAATAGTAGGGTAGCAAGATCAAATATACATTTATTAACTATTATGGGAGCAGAGGTAAGATGTATAGCTCCACCTACTTTAATGCCCTCAAATTTAGAAAAGCTTGACGTTAAGTGTTACTATGACATGAAGATCGGCATTAAAGATGCAGACGTAATTATGCTTTTACGTTTGCAAAATGAAAGAATGTCAGGAACTGAGACACCTTCGCAAAGAGAATATTTTAAATTTTTTGGATTGGATGAAAATAAATTATTATTAGCCAATCAAGATGCTGTGATAATGCACCCTGGCCCTATGAATAGAGGAGTAGAAATTGCATCAGCTTTAGCAGATGACGCAGATAGAAGTTTAATAAAAACACAGGTTGAAATGGGTGTTGCAATAAGAATGGCTATAATTGAATCTTTAAATTATACAAAGAATTTTAATTTAGAAAAAAAATTATGAAACAAACAATTTTTAAATCAATAAGAGTTATAAATCCGGCAACTAATTATGATCAAATATCTGATGTATTTATAAAAAACTCTAAAATTATTTCAATAAAAGAAAATATTGATGTGAATGTTGTAAATAAAGATAATGATTTTGTAGTATACGACTGCACAGGATTAATTATGGCTCCTGGGATAATCGATATGAGAGTTAATTTAGGTAAAAGTGAAAATATTAGATTAGTACAAGAAATTGCAGTACAACACGGTATTACATCAATGGTTGTTCTACCAAACCAAACTCCTAGGCTTGATAACCCTTCTATTATAGATCACCTATACAGACAGTCACAAAATGATTTACTTCCTGAAATAAGAGCTTATGGCGCGGCAACAAAAGGGGTTAATGGTCTAGAAATGACTGAAATGGGTTTAATGTCTGAAATAGGTGCTATTGGATTTACCAATGGTAATATCAGCATTAAAAATAGTTTAGTTATGAGGCGAGTAATGAGTTACGCTGCGATGATTAATCAACCTATAATACAACATGCAGAGGATGAAGATCTATCTGGATTAAATGAAGCATCAACCACTTCTATCAGAGGTGAGATGAATGAAGGTGAAATATCTACACGTCTCGGTCTAATTGGAATACCATCTTGTGCCGAGGTAATAATTGTTGAACGTGATATTCGGTTGGCAGAACTTACAGGAGTTCATTACCATGTTGCACATGTGTCAACTAAAGAAGCTGTAGATGTTATAAGGCATGCTAAGAAGAGAGGTTTAAAAATTACTTGTGATACTGCCCCTCCTTATTTTTGTCTAAATGAAACTGTTTTATCAAGTTATAATACTGCATTTAAACTTTCTCCTCCTTTGAGAACGGAAGATGATAGATTAGCTATTATTGAAGCTATTAAAGATGGAACTATTGATGCTATAGCGTCTGATCATAGATCAAGATCTAAGGATACAAAAATTCAACCATTTTCTGCAGCATCTGTTGGTGCAACTGGAATAGAAACATTGTTTTTACTCACTTTAGAATTGGTTCAAAAAAATATAATAAGTCTAAATAAAGCAATTTCTATGATTACTATAAATCCTGCAAAATTATTAAAATTAAAAAAACCAGAATTACAAGAAGATAAAGATGCAACTTTTTTTATTTTTAAGGACAAAATAATAGACAAAATAAAGCAAAAAGAATTAAAAAACAGCCCTACGCCATTTGATGGTAGAGAAGTAACATCAAAGGTATTAGGTACATTTATAAAAGGTAATTGTTCATATATCCATGAATTACTTCGTGAAAAACTAATTAAATGATTTTTGATTTTAGTTATTTTTTAGCTTTAGTATCATTTTGTATTTCTGGATATTTATTTGGATCAATTCCTTTTGGCTTGATTTTAACTAAATTGTCAGGGTTAGGTGATATAAGAAATGTTGGCAGTGGTAATATTGGAGCAACTAATGTTCTAAGAACTGGCAATAAAAAAATTGCCTTGCTAACATTGATTCTTGACGGAGGCAAAGGAGCTTTAGCTATCGCTATCGGAGCTTTTGTTTTCAAACATCTTTCCATTTCTAATCTAGAAGGGTTAGAAATAGTTCAATCTTTGATTGCTGTATCTTCCGTAATTGGTCATTGCTTCCCTATTTGGCTTAAGTTTAAAGGTGGAAAAGGAGTAGCTACTGGCTTAGGTATAATAATCTTTTTAAATTTTACTGTAGGACTAATAGCTTTATTAACATGGATTGTAATTGCAAAAATTTTTAAAATTAGTTCTGTCTCAGCTTTAATTACTTATCTTTTAATACCTATCTTAATATTTTTGAGTTCATCAGAAGTTTACTTTTTTATTGCCTCTGTATTAATTTCCGTTGTCTGTTGGTATCAACATAGAGAAAATATTAAGAGATTATTAAATAGATCAGAACCCAGAATATAAAAATATTATTATTGTTATTTAAATAAAGTAATGTTATCTGCAAGAAAATAATATAATTAAATTTTTATTTAATTTTCTTTTATAATAATTTTAGGGTGCACATAAATGAAATTAGTAATAGTTGAATCTCCAGCCAAAGCCCTAACTATTAACAAATATCTTGGAAATGACTATAAAGTTATAGCTTCAGTGGGTCATATCAGAGACTTACCGTCAAAAGATGGTGCAGTTTTGCCTCAAGAAGATTTTAAAATGTCTTGGGAAATGCATAAAGATAAGGAAAAAGTTCTTAAAGAAATTATAAGTGAATTAAAATTAGCTGACACACTAATCCTTGCGACTGACCCTGACAGAGAAGGAGAAGCTATCAGTTGGCATCTAAAAGAAATATTAAATAATAAAAAGAAAATCTTAGATAAACCTGTGCAAAGAGTTGTTTTTAATGAAATAACTAAAACTGCCGTTTTAAATGCTATGGAAAATCCAAGAGAAATAAATGCAGAACTTGTTGATGCTTATTTGGCAAGACGCGCATTAGATCATCTCATTGGGTTTTCAATTTCTCCAATTTTATGGAGAAAACTTCCTGGTTCTAAATCTGCAGGAAGAGTTCAATCAGTTGCACTTAAATTAATTTGTGAAAGAGAGTTAGAAATTGAAAAATTTGATATTGAGGAATATTGGTCAATATCTTCTATATTTTTAAAATCCAATAATGAAACGTTTCCTGCAAGGTTGAATGTATTAAATAGCAAAAAACTTGCTAAAATGGATATTAAAAATAAAGAAAGTGCCGATCTAGCTCTTGATCAAATCAAGAAATCTAATTTTACTATAACAAAAATTGAAACAAAACGTGTAAAAAGAAATCCTTTAGCTCCTTTTACAACTTCGACATTGCAACAAGAGGCATCTAACAAATTAGGTTTTGGCGCTTCTAGAACTATGAGAATAGCTCAAAAACTTTATGAAGGAATTAATATAGGAACTGAGACAACAGGTTTAATTACATATATGAGAACTGATGGTGTCCAGTTAAGCTCTCAAGCTATAGAAGAAGTTAGAAGTGAAATAATTAATCGCCATGATAAATCATATGTGCCTGAAATACCAAGAGTATATAAATCTAAAGCCGCAAATGCTCAAGAAGCTCACGAAGCAATCAGGCCTACAGACATACAAAGAGACCCAGAAAGTATATCCAACTATCTAGATAGTGAGCAGCTGAAACTTTATAATTTAATATGGAAAAGAACTATTTCAAGCCAAATGCAATCTGCAGAGTTAGATGAAACATCAGCAGATATATCAACAAATGATGGATCTATAAAATTTAGAGCTAATGGTTCTCAAGTTCATTTTCCTGGCTTTTTTGTATATAAAGATAAAGAAGATGATAAAATATTACCTAATTTAATTGATGGTGAAGCACTTGAATTAAATAAGGTTGATAGTGATCAACATTTTACTCAACCTCCACCTAGATATACTGATGCAAGCTTAATTAAAAAAATGGAAGAATTAGGTATTGGTAGACCATCTACTTATGCTTCAATTTTACAAGTTTTAATTAATAGAAATTATGTTGAAAAGGAAAAAGGCAAACATATTCCTCAGGAAAGAGGAAGAATACTTACTGCTTTCTTAAATAATTTTTTTGGACAATACATTCAATATGATTTTACAGCTGAATTAGAAAAAAAATTAGATAGTGTTTCTGATGGTAAACTAAATTACAAAAAGTTATTAAAAGAATTTTGGGATGGTTTTAAAATACATTTAGATAAAATGTCAGAACTAGAAAGAGTTAAAATTCTAGAAGCTTTAGAAAATGAACTTAGTGAACTATTTTTTCCAAAAGAGACAGATAATGAAACAGGAAAACCAAACAAGAAATGTCCTACATGTTCAGATGGTAAATTAGGACTAGAGTTAGGAAAATATGGAGCTTTCTTAGGATGCTCAAATTACCCCGAATGTAAGTTCACTAGACAAATCGCTAGCAAAAACAATGGGGAAGAAGATAATCCTAATAATGAATTTTTACCAGAAAACGATGGTATCCTTGGTATTGATCCAGAAACAGGCTTAAAGGTATTAATTAAAAAGGGTCCGTATGGTATATATTTGCAACTTGGTGAAGAAAAAAAACCTAAAAGGACAAGTGTGCCCAAACTTATAGAAGCCAATACTATAGATCTAGAAAAAGCTTTATCTCTTCTTTCATTACCACGTGTAATTGGGAGTCATCCAGAAACTGGACAAGACATTGCAGCTGGGATAGGTAGATATGGCCCTTATTTAAAATATGCAATAAACTTTATAAGTATTCCAGCGGATGAGACTGTGATAAATATTGGCTTAAATCATGCTGTAGTTTTAATTGGTGAAAACAGTCAAAATCTTGGACGAGTTTTAGGAGATCACCCAGACGGTAACGGACAAGTTTTAGCAAAATCAGGGAGATTTGGGCCTTATGTTGAATATAACAAAATTAGAGCTACTCTTCCTAAAACTACATCTCTCGAAGAAATTAATTTAGCACAAGCTATAGAACTAATAATTGCCAAAGCTGCTAAACCACCAAGAATTAAAAAGAAACCTTCTAAAAAAAAATAAACCTTTCTTTCAAACGTTAGCTAAATTTTAATGAAAAAAAAATATGATAAAAGAACTGATGAAATCATTGAATCATCAATCTTGTCATTGGAAGTTCTTTCAATAGATGATGACGGTTTTTCTAAAGCAATTATCATAGATGAAAAATATTTGAAACAAAAAGTTAATATTCCATTTAATAATAAGAATATAAAATTTAATCAAAAGGATCACTTATTAGCTCAGTTAAATTTTGTTAACGAGAAATTTAAAGTGGTAAAAATAATTAAAAAAATAGAAATTGAAAAATCATTCTTCTATGCACAGGTTAATTTAAATTCTAAAAAAGAACTTGTACTACAAGAATTAGTAAGAGGCCGTAAAAGTAGAGAAATTATAATTCCAATTATTCCTCAGGGATTATCTATCAAGCAAGGTGACGTTGTAAAAGCTCAGTCTGCATCTCATCAACTTTTAAAGAAAATAAAAATTAATAAAATAAAAATTAATAAAAAATCAAGAATAAATAATGTAAATACATTTAATTATGCTGAGATTGTGGAAGTAGTGGGCTCATCTTTTGACCCAATAACTTACTCATTACTTGCAATTAAAGAACATGATCTTAATTATGAATTTAATGATAATACAATTGAGGAGACAAAAAAATTAAACCCTATAAATTCTAAAAAAAGAATTGATCTAAGAACCACAAATTTAGTTACTATTGACGGCAAGAATGCTAAAGATTTTGACGATGCTGTTTATGCTGAAAAATTAGAAGATACAAAAGGTTGGCGAGTAATAGTTGCCATAGCGGATGTATCACATTATGTGCAAGAGGGATCTTCTTTAGATAAAGAGGCAAAAGAAAGAGG
>TARA_B110000027_G_scaffold17292_1_pt1 | contig 11714 bp, 9 predicted proteins | sample TARA_B110000027 | Tara Oceans TARA_B110000027 (sample SAMEA4397101) | marine metagenome | biome: Polar Biome; feature: [SRF] surface water layer (ENVO:00010504); material: water (ENVO:00002006), including particulate matter (ENVO:01000060) such as... | depth 5 m
GCAATATTAAAATTATCTCTATAATAATCAACTGCTTATATTTTATGGCTTTTTTTAAGGTGAAACAATCTACTTTATTTTCGGAATGCTTGTAGTTATACTACAAGTCCGATCGGGCGGGGTATTAATTGGCGATGATAGGCGCCACTCCGGTTCGAAGCACCGTCTCCGCCGCTTTAACGACTAATATTCAACTGGATGATATCTATGGATGATTTGGATCCCACTGAAACTCAAGAATGGCTCGATGCGTTAGACTCAATTGGTCGAAACCATGGGGAAGGGCGTGCTAGCTACATTCTGAACCAACTAAATGCTCATGCGACAGAACGCGGTATCGAGCTTCCACAATCGGTGACCACAAATTTTTGTAACACAATCCCCGCGGTTCGCGAAAAGGCCATGCCTGGAGACTTATTCATGGAGCGCCGCATACGCTCATTGGTCCGATGGAACGCTCTGGCGATGGTGATGAGAGCGAATAGTCAGAGTGAGGGGATTGGCGGACACATTGCGAGCTTCTCATCTGCAGCAACTCTATATGACATTGGGTTTAATTATTTTTTCCGTGGACCTGATTGCGACAGTCTTGGGGATTTGGTGTTCTTTCAAGGTCACAGTTCTCCAGGTATGTATGCACGCTCATTTCTCGAGGGTCGTCTGTCAGTAGAACAACTCGATAATTTTCGGCGTGAGGTGGATGGGACTGGTTTGTCATCATATCCGCATCCTTGGTTGATGCCGGATTACTGGCAATTCCCAACAGTATCCATGGGCTTGGGGCCCATTCAGGCAATTTATCAGGCACATGTGATGCGCTATCTTTCTGCGCGAGGGTTGGTTGCCCGCGGGGACAGAAAAGTTTGGGCCTTTCTCGGTGATGGTGAGTGCGATGAGCCAGAAACGCTCGGTGCTATTTCCCTTGCCGGTAGAGAGGGGCTTGAGAATCTTATTTTTGTCATCAATTGCAATCTCCAGCGTCTTGACGGCCCAGTTCGTGGTAATGGGAAAATTATCCAGGAACTAGAAGGGCAATTCCGGGGTGCTGGTTGGAATGTTATTAAAGTTATTTGGGGTAGGCACTGGGATGCTCTTTTAGAGCGAGATAAAAGTGGCTTACTTCTGCAGCGAATGAATGAAGTCTGTGACGGCGAGTTACAGAATTATAAGTACAATGGAGGTGCCTATACTCGAGAGCACTTCTTCGGGAAGTATCCTGAGTTATTAGAATTAGTCAAAGATATGACTGATGATCAAATCATGAAGCTTAATCGTGGTGGCCACGATCCATACAAAGTCTATGCGGCATATTCAGAGGCGGTCGAAAATAAAGGTACTCCAACCGTAATTTTGGCGCATACAGTCAAAGGCTATGGCCTTGGTGAGGGCGGCCAGGCAGCTAATGATACCCATTCGGTTAAAAAATTAGATGTGGAAAATTTAAAGACCTTTAGAGATAGGTTTGGAATTCCAATTTCTGATGACCAGCTGGAAAAGGTCCCTTATTACAGGCCCGCGGAGGATAGTCCAGAACTCACCTATATGAAGCGTAGGAGAGAGAGTTTGGGCGGATCTCTGCCGGCACGTAAATCTGACTTCGATGCAATGTCGGTGCCTGCTTTAGGGGCGTTTGACAAGCAGCTCACTGGCAGTGGTAAACGAGAGATTTCATCGACTATGGCCTTTGTTAGAGTTTTATCTAACTTAGTCAAAGATAAAGATATTGGTGAATATGTTGTACCAATTGTTCCAGATGAGGCGCGCACTTTTGGCATGGAAGGCATGTTCCGTCAGCTTGGTATTTATACATCAGCAGGACAGAAGTACGTCCCTCATGATCACGAACAGATCATGTATTACAAAGAAGACAAAAAAGGCGTCATCCTCGAGGAAGGAATTAATGAAGCCGGAGCTATGTCTGCTTGGCTAGCTCTAGCGACTGCCTATAGTACAAGTTCTCGACCGATGATTCCCTTTTACATCTTTTACTCGATGTTTGGTTTTCAACGGATCGGCGATCTTGCATGGGCGGCGGGTGATAGTCAGGCTCGTGGCTTTTTGATCGGCGCAACGGCCGGTAGAACAACTCTGAACGGGGAGGGTTTACAGCACCAAGATGGACATAGCCTGATACTCGCGAATACGATTCCCAACTGTAAAAGTTATGATGCTACCTTTAGCTACGAACTTACCGTAATCATTCAAAGTGGCCTTAAACGAATGTTTGAGGATAAAGAAAACTGTTTTTACTATCTCACCACGATGAATGAAAACTATGTCCATCCAGCGATGCCTGAAGGGGTTGAAGACGGCATTATCAAAGGTGGCTACCCATTGGTGCAATCGGTTTCTAAGAAGGGTAAGAGTAAGAAGGTTATCCTTATGGGTGCAGGTACGATCTTAAATGAGGTTTTAGCAGCGGCAGTGTTGCTCAAAGACAAGTTTTCTGTTGAGTCTGATATTTGGAGTTTAACCAGTATTAATGAATTAGTCAGGGAAGGGCAGGCGGTTGACCGGTGGAATCTATTGCATCCCACAGAGAGCACTAAGAAAAGTTATATTGAGAGCCAGTTAGGCGAGATCGACGAACCGGTAGTTATTGCCACTGACTATATGAAAGCCTATGCAGAGCAGCTACGCCGATATATTCCCGGCACTCTACACGTACTTGGAACTGACGGTTTCGGACGGAGTGATAGCAGAGAGACCCTGCGGCGATTTTTTGAGGTAGATCGTTATTTTATTGTGATTTCGGCATTGAAAGGCTTGTCGGATAATGGAGTAATAGATTCATCAGTGGTATCTGAGGCCATAGAGCTATTTTCCATCGACCCGAACAAGCCTAATCCACTATATCTTTAAATATTGATTATCGTGGCTACACTGAGTTAGCATGAATTTTATATGTATGAGGAATATTGTGTGTCTATAAAAACTGTAGTAGTTCCAGACCTTGGCGGGGCAGAGTCCGTTGATGTTATTGAGTTGAGTCTGGCGGTAGGAGATAACGTTGAATTAGAGGGCTCATTACTGGTTCTAGAATCCGACAAGGCAACCATGGATGTGCCCAGTCCGTTTGACGGTCAATTAGTAAAATACTTAGTTGCTGAAGGGGATACAGTGAAGGTCGGTGACGCTATTGCTGAACTCGAGACGATTGTCAGTAGCGATGATGCCCCAGAGAGCAAGCCGGAGGCGTTAGCCGAGCTAGCATTACCTCCTGAGTCTCCAGTAGTGCCGTCCATTGACGCGGTAGAGCCGAGTCCTCCCGAGCCGCAGTCCCCAGTAGAGTTAAAGTCTCAACCGCCAGCTGCTGTTTTAGAGCAATCCGCTGCTGATGTTGAGGAAGCTGATATCTATGCAGGGCCATCGGTAAGAATGTTGGCCAGAGAGCTAGGTGTGCAGCTGGGTGTTGTTCGAGGTAGCGGCCCACGAGGGCGAATCCTGCGGGATGATGTCAACGATTATGTCAAAGCTGCGCTCGCGCAAGGTCCGTCACGGGTGCAGACTGCCAGCAATGGCATTCCCGAGGTGCCAACGATTGATTTTAGTCAGTTTGGCGCTATTGATACTGTGAAGATGACTAAAATCCAAAAAATAACCGCAGCCAATATGCAGCGTAACTGGCTCAATGTGCCTCATGTTACCCAATTTGATGAAGCTGACACTACTGATATGGATAGCTTTCGGAAGTCACTCAAGGCTGAGGGAGATGCGCGGGGCATTCGAATTTCTCCAGTGGCATTTTTAATTAAGGCCATAGCCATTGCTTTACAGGAGAATCCAGTATTTTTGCGTTCACTGGCTGGCGATGGTGAAAATTATATTCAAAAACACTACTGTAATATTGGGATGGCCGTCGACACGCCGAGAGGTCTGGTTGTGCCGGTTATTCGTGATGTTGGTAATATGGGACTATGGGATATTGCAACTGCAGTAACTGAATTCGCAGGCAAAGCGCGCGAGGGTAAGTTGAAACTCGCTGACATGCAGGGAGGGTGCTTCACTCTGTCTAGTTTAGGTGCTATTGGAGGCAATGGGTTTACACCTATTGTCAATGCGCCCGAAGCCGGAATTCTTGGGGTGTCCAAAGCGCAGATAAAGCCCGTTTGGGACGGTCAAGAGTTCCAGCCGCGGCTAATGCTCCCGCTAGCACTATCCTATGATCACCGCTTGGTTAATGGTGGTGATGCTGGTCGATTTATGACTCAGATAGTTAAGCTGCTGAGTGATGTCAGGCACTTAGCGCTGTAACCTTCTATATTTTCAAGGAGAGGAATATGCAGTTTTTGCACACTATGGTGCGGGTTTCAGATATCGAGGCATCGTTGGCTTTTTATTGCGGCGCTTTGGGGATGACTGAAGTGTCACGCTATGATGTTGAAAAAGGTCGGTTTAGTTTGATCTTTTTGGCGGCTCCAGAGGACTCAGAGACGGCCGTAACAAAGGATGCACCTTTATTAGAGCTTACTCATAACTGGGATCCAGAGATATACGAGGGCGGCAGAAATTTTGGTCATCTAGCGTTTCGGGTCCCAGATATCTATGCCGCTTGTTCACGGTTAGCAGAACACGGCGTACTGATTAGCCGACCCCCTAGAGACGGTCGTATGGCATTTGTAAGGTCTCCGGATGGTATTTCCGTCGAGCTACTGCAAGCTGGAGACTCTCTGGCGCCGATGGAGCCTTGGTTATCAATGCAAAACTCGGGTGATTGGTAGCCGGTTTGATCGATTAGCTCTTTTTGAAAGGTAACATTTCATTCGCCTGTTCGATATGCGCATCAATGGCATAGTTTTCTTCGTCGAGGAATTTAGCAATAGCCTTTTTGAACTCTGGGTGTTTAATCCAATGCAGAGAATGGGTTCTTATTGGCTCAAAGCCTCTAACCAATTTATGCTCCCCCTGGGCGCCTGCATCATAGCGCTTTAAGCCCATTTTGATTGCGAACTCAATACCACGATAATAACAAAGCTCAAAATGGAGAAAGGGGAACTCGCCCAGACTACCCCAGTAACGCCCGTAGAGAGTATCGCTGTCGAATAAATAAAGCGCACACGCGATGGGCTGGCCGTCCTGTGTGGCTACCGACATAGCAATCTGCTCGGGCATTCCCTTGGCAATGCGCTGGAAGAATGTCTCAGTTAGATAACCTCGAGTCCCATTTCTCTTGGCGTAGGTTCGCTCGTAAAGTCGATAAAAAAGTTGCCAAATTTCCGTGCTTATGTCGGCGCCCAATAGCACTTCTATTTCAATGTTTTGCTTCTGTATCTCATCTCTTTCTTTCTTGATCATTTTCCGCTTACGTGAGGTCATGCCTGCCAGATAGTCATCAAAACATTGATAATTTTTGTTCATCCAATGATATTGGACACCGGTTCGTTTAAGTAACCTAGGATCATCAAACAGCTTTATGTCATTTTCTTCCGGAAATAGAATATGCCAGCTTGAAGCCTCGGTGTCCTCTGCAATATTAATTACCTCGTCGATAATTTGGCGGCAATGCTTTTGATTCAGACCTTCAGAGCAGCGGAGCCGGCTTCCTGTGGACGGAGTAAATGGTACAGCAGTGACCAACTTCGGGTAATACTCTAAGCCATTTTGGTGGTAAGCATTTGCCCAAGCATGGTCAAAGACATACTCTCCCATTGAGTGATCTTTGAGATAGAGCGGCATGAAACAGTCAGTTTCTCCGTCGCTAAGAGTCAGATGAACAGGCTCCCATCCCGAGTCACTGCAGGCACTGCCACTTTCCTCGAGAGCCTCAAGAAATGTTTCTGTCAAAAACGGATAGGGTAGAGCACTCATAAGAAGGATCCTATAGTTGACCGTTGGCAGCGGGCTGCGCCAGGATTTACCGCTTGTTTTTGAGTGGGATGACGAGTTGCACGCGTCTCTAACTCTTTAGTCATGTGTACGTCGCTGCCACTTTATATGATCACATATATTGCCATAATGGAATCAATATAAGCTTTCTAGTTATCAGTGCTACTGGGCGCTGCGGAGAGTATGGGGGATTATTCTCTGTAAGAAAGTTTTTTATGAATATTTTGTGTCTATTTTTACGAGTTAGAAACGCATTGGGGTATCATAGGCGACTTAGCGAAAAGCTAGAAATTTAGCCATTAATGGAGATTGTAAATGATTATCAAGCCTCGCGTTCGCGGCTTCATGTGTATTACTAGTCACCCAGCCGGGTGTGAAAAAAATGTAATCAATCAAATTGACTATATTAAGAGTCAAAAAGTTATTGATGGTCCTAAAAGAGTTTTGGTAATAGGCAGTTCAACGGGCTATGGCCTCTCGGCTAGAATTACTGCGGCTTTTGGCACTGGTGCGTCGACTATAGGGGTATTCTTTGAGAAACCGGGAACTGATCGTAAACCTGGAACCGCTGGGTGGTATAACAGTGCTGCTTTTCATGCACAGGCAGAAAAGCAGGGTCTGTACGCAAAGTCGATTAACGGCGATGCGTTTTCAGACGACGTCAAACAGCAAGTTATTGACACTATCGCTAGTGATTTAGGTCAGATTGATCTGGTCATCTATAGTTTAGCGGCTCCGAGACGGCAGCATCCTAAGACCGGTGATGTATTTAACTCCACGCTTAAGCCGGTGGGTAAGGACATTACCATGCGAGGGATCAATACGGATAAAGAGGTCATTCAGGAGTTCAGTCTTGAGGCGGCGTCTGATCAAGAAATCTCTGATACAGTCGCGGTGATGGGCGGCGAAGATTGGCAAATGTGGATGACTGCTCTTGGCGAGGCTGATCTACTCGCTCCTGGGGCTAAAACGACGGCTTTCACCTATATTGGTGAGAAAATGACTTGGGATTTGTACTGGGATGGCACTATTGGCCAGGCAAAAAAAGATCTTGATAACAAGGTTTTGGGTATTAGAGATAAGCTTGCATTGAGTGGTGGTGATGCACGAGTGTCGGTACTTAAGGCTGTGGTGACTCAGTCAAGTTCAGCCATACCCATTATGCCGCTGTATTTGGCCATGCTGTTTAAGGAAATGAAACTTGATGGTAGTCATGAAGGCTGTATTGAGCAGCTTTACCGCCTGTTTGTCGAGGGTCTTTATTCAGACAATCCACGGCTGGACGACGAGGGTAGGCTTCGTATGGATGAGCTCGAGATGCGCGCTGAGATTCAAGCTAAAGTCGCACAATCATGGGCGAAAATATCAACTGAAAACCTTAACGATTTGACCGATTTCGTGGGCTATAAGCAAGAGTTCTTATCGTTGTTTGGTTTTGGTGTTGCTGGGGTAGATTACGAGTTAGAAGTGGAGACTGAAGTCGCCATCAATCATCTTATTGAAGGGTCAGTCATTGGCTAATTCAACCTCGAAGGCGACTCAGTTTAGTCTTAAATTATTACATCCACGCTACTGGCCAATTTGGTTTGGCTTTTTGTTGTGGAGGCTGATTACTGCGTTGCCATTTCCGATCTTGCTTGCCGTGGGTAAGGGCATTGGCCTATCCGTGTTCGCGTTTAAAAGTCGTCGGAAGACTATCGCTAAAAGAAATATTGAGGTCTGCTTTCCCGATCTCAGTGAGGCTGAGCAGTACGAGCTATTGAGAAATAATTTTATCAATACTGGAATTGCCTTCATGGAAGTGGGTATGGCCTGGTGGTGGTCTTCTAGTCGATTGTCCAAGCTGCTTAGTGTAGAGGGGCTCGAACATCTTGAAGCGGTCCCTGAAGGGCGCGGCACCATGTTGCTTGGCATACATTACACTACCCTTGAGATTGGCGGAGCTGCGGTTGCTATGAGCACACAAATGGATGGTATGTATCGTGCGCACGGCAACCCCGTTTATGATTATGTGCAAGCTTCCGGACGCGTTTCCAAGGGCAATGGCGACACTGTAGTCTTTGAACGAAGGGATGTCAGAGGAACCATGAAAGCGCTTAAGAATGGTCGGACTCTTTGGTACGGTCCAGATCAGGATTATGGACTCAACCAGGGTTTGTTTGCTCCGTTTTTTGGTATGCAGGCCGCCACAGTTTACGCCACAGCCCGATTCGCTGATAAAACTGGCGCCGCTGTAGTGCCTTTTAGTCACATCAGGCTGCCTGGAACACAGGGTTATAAAATCACTTTTCATGCTCCGCTCGAGTCATTTCCCAGTGGTGATGATTTGGTGGATGCTACGCGTATTAACAAAATTATTGAGACGTTTATTTTGCTGCAGCCAGACCAATACCTTTGGGTTCACCGGCGATTTAAAAACCGACCTGAAGGCGAGGCAGATATCTACAATCTTGACGGTGAGGATGGTTCATGAATCGCCCTGTCAAAAAGCTTGAGTTTTGCTTGTGCGGGCGCATGGGCGTAAGTACTATGTTCCCGCAAGAGCCACTGTCATTTTGGAGAAACAAGTGATTACCGGAAGTATTGTCGCCTTAGTTACACCCATGCATTCAGGATCATTATCCATAGATTGGAGCTCATTAGAGGCGCTAATTGAGTGGCATATTGCCGAGGGGACTAATGCGATCGTTGCGGTTGGGACGACTGGAGAGTCGGCGACGCTTAGCGTATCAGAACACGCTAAGGTCATTGAGTTTGTTGTTAATAAAGCAGCAGGCAGGGTAGCGGTGATTGCCGGGACTGGTGCGAACGCTACTGCAGAGGCTATTCATCTTACCGAGACTGCCAAAGCGATAGGTGCCGACGCGTGCTTGTTGGTAACCCCCTATTATAATAAGCCGACTCAAAACGGCCTCTATCAGCACTTTAAAGCGATTTCTGAAGCAGTTGAAATAGATCAGATTTTATACAACGTTCCTGGAAGGACAGCGTGTGACATGCTCCCTGAGACCGTTATAGCGCTGAGTAAGCTTAGCAACATTGTTGGAATCAAAGAAGCCACAGGTGATTTGTCCCGTATACCGCTGCTCTTGAAAGGATGCGTTGATGGGTTTGCTGTTTACTCTGGAGATGATGCAACTGCACGTGAGTTGATGCAAATGGGTGGGCATGGAGATATATCAGTAACTGCGAACGTTGCCCCTAAATTGATGTCTGAACTGTGTGCAGCTTCAATGAACGGCGATATTGAACGTGCCAATGAGCTTGATCTACTTTTAGCCCATTTACATTCTGGCCTTTTTGTCGAAGCTAATCCCATTCCGGTTAAATGGGCTATCAGCCAGATGGGTATGATAGAAAATACACTTAGACTACCAATGACCAGTCTAAGCAAAGAACACTTTAATACGGTTAGCGCTGCTATGCATGCTGCTGGTGCCATCTAACTTATCGTTAAACTGAAAGGCCTTTCGTAAATATGAAAATAATGTCAGCTATCGTTGTTACTTTTTTCTCGGCCAACTTGGCTGGCTGTGGATGGTTTGGATTGAAGGATCGCAGTAATGATTATCTTCTTTCTGAGGAAACAGAACCAACTGTAATTCCGCGGGAGCTGAGTACTCGCTCTGTGGGGCAAATTTACCCAATTCCTGCCATTGAGGTATCTCAAGAGCAGCTGGTATCCTTCGAGGTCCCAAGGCCTCAGCCGGCGTCGGTAAATACATTTGAACAGTTGGTAAAAATTCAAAGCTTTGATGAGCGTCGCTGGGTTCTTATTAATATTTCTCCCAGTGAGCTTTGGCCACGGCTTAGAAATGTTTTGAACCGGAATGGTGTTCCATCTGCGATGGCTCAAGGGTCCTCTGGGCTCATCGAGACAGTGTGGGTCACATTCAGCTCCGATGATGACAACTCTCACAGGTTTCGGTTCAATATCGCGCCTGGTGTCCAGTTAGAAAGTACCGAGATCGCCATTATTCATAGTCAGGCTGTGCGTGGAGCAGAAGACACCTCGGAGTGGCCGGTTATATCAGATAGTGATCAGCGTGAATTAGATATGTTGACGCTTATTGCTAATGATTTGGCGGGTGTGAATAACTTTGCTAGCGTCTCGCTGCTAGCGCAAGACATTGGCGGTGTTGCTAAGGTAGAGATTATATCCACCGAGATTGCCGATCCATTTATTCGTATCAAACTTGGTTTTGATCGGTCATGGGCCTCAGTGGTCTACTCCTTGGAGCGTGGCGGTTTTTCTACGATAGATAAAAATCGCTCTGAGGGCATATTTTTCGTTAATTATACCGAACCCAGTAGTACCGAAGTTGGGTTTTTCGGGCGTCTTTTTGGTGGCGGTAGCGATGAGGATGTTATTACAGCTAACTATCGTGTTCTAGTCGAAGCAGAGGCTGCTAACGTTGAAATAAAAATTGTGGATGGCCAGGGCGATAGCCTTGGAAGAACTGAAGCACTAAAACTCTTAGCTATTTTACGAAGCAACTTATCGTAGCGTGGATAAATAATGCGATTCGCCTCGCTTGGGAGCGGTAGCAAGGGAAACTCGACCATTATCGAAGCAGGCTCCACGGTTGTTTTAGTTGACTGTGGATTTGGTATTAGGTCGTTAACGACAAGGCTTCTGGCGCGCAATGTCGTCCCTGAACAAATTACAGCAATACTCATTACCCACGAACACAGCGATCATTGGAAGGGGGTTGAGGTTCTGTCTGCGAAGTTTAATATTCCTGTTTATTTATCGGCTGGTTGTTTTAAAGCGCGAAATATCTCTGTTGATTCTAAAAACTTTCACATAATTGATAGTCACACTGATTTTGTTGTGGGGGACCTTAACGTGACCCCAGTTCCAGTACCTCATGACGCTAGGGAGCCCGTTCAGTACGTTTTCACTGATGGGATGGTGCGCTTGGGAATTTTGACTGACCTAGGACACTACACGCCACATGTTATCTCTGTTTATTCGCAATGTCATGGCTTGCTGCTAGAAGCGAACTATGACGAAGAAATGCTTGCTATGGGACCCTATCCCCGATTTTTAAAAGATCGGGTCAGTGGCTTGTTTGGGCACCTCAGTAATAGACAGGCGTTGGATTTACTAAAAAAGCTCGATTTATCTTATTTACAGAGGCTTCTATTAGGGCATATCAGCGATAAGAATAACGATACTAATATTATTTCAGAGTTACTCTCAACAGCCGACTTAGGTGGTACCGCAATAACGTTTGCAGACCAAGACGTAGGCAGTGATTGGCAGGAGTTAGGGTAAGGTGATGAGGCGTTAAAAGTCTCATTGTTGGGTTTAATGCTACCAGCGGTGTTTGATGGTTAGGTCAAGCTAAATTATATTTTTCCACAGATAGACTGTTGTTTTGAAATGTTGTATTAGATAACGCTCGTAAGTCATTGATTGTTGTTGTCATTAAGGCTATGTCATTGATATATATAGTATTTTTTTAAATGGTTAAAAAACGACCAATCTAAGTGGGAGGTATGTTTTTTACGCATTTAAGGCACCAATCCAAGGTTAATCCACAAAGTTATCCACAGAAATTGTGCATAACTTAGGGTCGGTTCTGTGAACTTGGTCACCAAATATAACCACTATAAGTTACTCACAAGTGTGATGTTCTAAAGTGGTTACACTTTGCGGGCTGTATCGTTATCCCGTGCCATCTTATATGATAATCGTATTGTTAGTTAAATTAGTCAGGGTTAGTACTGCACGATACTAAAAAGGCTTTGGGCTCCACAATTCATGATCATCAAACATTAAATAAGATAGGTGTAAAGGTGAGCTGGTTACAGATGGTTTCCTCCTTTGGGTATGGGAACAATGGACAGTCACTACGGTGAAAGAGGCAATTATGCGCTCG
>TARA_B110000027_G_scaffold133721_1_pt1 | contig 11702 bp, 10 predicted proteins | sample TARA_B110000027 | Tara Oceans TARA_B110000027 (sample SAMEA4397101) | marine metagenome | biome: Polar Biome; feature: [SRF] surface water layer (ENVO:00010504); material: water (ENVO:00002006), including particulate matter (ENVO:01000060) such as... | depth 5 m
TGTATGCTATTAATAATAAATGCAAATTATTATCTATTTGTGCTCTGGAAACACTTAAATCATAAGCTTCATTTAAAAAAGAAAATTTAGTTTGCAATTCGGAAGTTAAACTCTCTTTTATTATATGATCTCCTCCATATTCAATAACTTTAGTACTTACCCTAAAAGATTTTTCCAAATTTTTTGATAATGGAGGATTATCTGCTATATTAAAACTTGCACATTTTGCAGCTATCTTATGACTTAAATAAACATATTTCTTTTGAAAAAAATTCAACTTTTCACGTTCCCATTCATTTAATCCTCCATGGTTTACAATTATTTTTTTCTTAAAAAAATAATTAAGGGGTAAGATAAATCCTGCGGAAGGCCCCAAAATAATGATCACATCTGCGGTAAACCATGCATGGAATGTAGCAACAATATCATACAATAAACTTTGAATTCCATTTGCTTTTAAAGGCAAATAAATCAACCTTGAGTTATTATATTTAGCTACGCGTTCATGCTTATTATATATTGAACTGCAATAAACCACAAAGTGAAAATCATTATTTAACACTTTCGTTAAATATTCAACCAACGTTTCAAATCCACCATATTTTGCAGGAATACCATTCGTGCCAACTATTGCAACTTTCTTTTTCTCAATTTGCATTTTATTTTAAATAGTCTTGATAGTAGTCTTGTATGTATTCTTTCAAAGAAATTCTCCAATCACGCATTTTATTTACTCCCCTCATGTCTAGTTTTTTAGTAAGCAACCTTTCAGAAGGTGGTCTTTCTGCATAATAAACATCTTTAAAGTAATCAGAACTTACAGAAGTAATTTTAATCTCATTTTGCATACCTAGAAGAGTTACTAATTCCTCAGCAACTTCAAACCTACTCGTTTGCCCTCCACAAACACAATTATACAGTCCCCAGTATTCTTTTTTAATTAACTCTTTAACGGTTTTAGCAAAATCATGAGTATAGGTAGGTGTACCGTCTTTGTCATTGACAATAAACAACTCTCTATTTCCATCTTTTATCTGTTTCATTAATTTCTGAATGAACTTTTTATCTTTTTTAGGTCCGGATCCCATCATCCATCCAGCTCGACAAACTAAAAATCTTCTCGCATTTTCAGAGACAAATCGTTCTCCCATATATTTAGATCTCGCATATGCTCCAAGTGGATTTGGCATATCCCAATCATCATACAGATCTTGTTTCCCATCAAAAATTCCTGCAGTACTAATATATAAAAGAGGGATGTCTAATTGATTTGCTAAATACACTGCGTTTTCGACAGCTAATGTATTTGTTGCGTAAGTATCGTCTACATTTTCTTCACAAAATTCTAGATTAGTATAAGCACCAATATGGAACAAGTAATCTGGTTTAAAATCTTCAACTTCTTTTTTATATGCTTCAAAATCTCTAAAATCTAAAAATGAAAGCCAATCTTCATTAACATCTTTGTCTGAACATTTAATTTCATAATCATCTTTAAATTGACTGTAAAATGCTTCTCCCAACATTCCACCACAACCGGCAATGAAAATTTTTTTCTTCATTATCTTTTTTTATTAATTACTTCTTTATATATATTCATTAACTCTTTATAGTGCTTTACAGGATTAAAATAATTTTCGGCAAAATCCCTTGCATTTTTTGACAATATTTTATATTCATCCTTTGATATAGAATTTGCATGTAAAAGTATTTCTTTAAGTTCAGATTCATTTCCATGACTAAATAAATAACCTGTTTTATCATGTTTCAATATCTCAGGTATCCCTCCAATTTTAGAGCCTATTACCGGCTTTCCATAAGCGTAGGACTCAATAATTGACAACGGGTTGTTCTCATACCATTCCGATGGAATAATGATAAAACTTGCATTCTTTATAACATTCCATAATTCAGTTCCTTTTTTAAACCCTAAAAATTCAATATTCTGATTTTGGTTCGTGTCTTTTCTCTCCAGCAACGGACCATTGCCAACAATTTTTATATTAACATTCGCTTTTTCTGCTGCATTTATTAAGGTGTCAACACCTTTTTCTCTCGATAACCTACCTAAATAAAGAAAGTACTTCCCTTTTTCATTATTTGGCTTTATATCTTCTAAATTCAATATACAATTATGCAAAACTGCCGATTTAAATTTAATCCCTTTTTGATATTCGTTATGTTTATTATGAATAAATTTACTAACAAAAATATACTTATCAATATATTTGAAAGGACTTTTAATGTACTTCCTATAATAAGCATCTAAAGCTAAAACACCACTCTGAGATAAACTTTTATCTGAACACTTATTCGTCAAACAATTTATAAAGCGTCCATTTTTACATTTTTCACAAACTTGACCATTACCATCTAAAAACAAATAAGATGGACAAATTAATCTATAATCATGCACAGTGTGAACAATTGGTATATTATTACCTTTTAAAACTTCCAAAATTGAAGTTGTAAGTCCTCCCATAAATAAATGAACATGAGCTACATCCGGTTTAATCTTTTTTATATATTCCTTGAGGCTATCTGATGCCTTTTTATTATTTACGAAACTTTTTACAGATAAAAATTTATTAATAATATTAGACTCTCTATAATCTATTGCTTCAGGAAAAAAAACTTCATTCTCATCACGAATTGACTGCTCTTCTTTTAAACTAAAAAAATAAACCTCGTGACCGTTTTCTTTAAGTAAAGTCGCTGAATCTAAATAAACTCTATGAGCTCCACCTTTTAAATAATGCTGGTTGTTAATTTGAAGTATCTTCATTCTCTTTTTTTATAAAACTAATAATTAAACCAGAAAATCCAAAATATATAATAATAATAGAAACTTGATTTAAACTAGATAATGCTAAATTTTCAAAAAATAAAACCATTGCAATAGAAAAAACATAAAACTTCAATGACTTTAATAATACTAAATCTTGAAAATTATTCGCTTTAATCAGCTTGTTTATTATCCTTAGTGGGTAAAAATAAAATAAGAGCAAAACTATTACACCAATAATTCCTGTCTCAGCTAAAGGTGAAGACCAATATGTATCTAATAAAAAAGTAGGTAAAGCGGGATCTTTCAAATTTTCTTCTTGCAGACCCCAGACTCCAGACAAATTATAATCATGATACAAATCATTATAAGTCATAAGTACTGGGTAACTACCAAAAGTTCCAGGACCAGCCCCAAATGGAAAATGATCAGCAGCTATCCTAGCAGAAGCTAAATAAGTTGCAGTTCTTGCAATTTCAAGAGAATTATCAGATATAACATATATATTTATATAAGAAGTAATTTTCTCTTTAATAAACTGGTTTGAAGAAGCTATTACAAAAAAAAAGGAAATAACAGCAACGTTGATAACTTGTCTTATGTGTTTATTTATGTCCTTACTCGAGAAATAGTATAACAATATAATCAAAGACATGAATATAGATTTTAAGGCTGAAATTAAAAATATTGCTAAAAAAGACAATACGATTATATAAATATGTTTATTGGATTTTTTATTGCTATATACTACTAAAGAAATAATTATGTTTACATTAAAAAGAGTAGCTGCAAATCCAGGATCTTTTGTTATTGTATATGGGGTTCCATACAAATTGGTTCTCCCAAGAATAAAATTTATGAATACAGATATCGAAATTAAAAAAATTATTATTTGAATCTGTTTAAAAAGTCTAATTAACTTTTTTTTTGTGATATTAATGTTGTAAAATGCGATATACGTAAAAAATGGTAATAGCATTATCAAAAAACCCAAAAAAGATAAAAAATAATTTTGAATGTAATTGCTTTTCATTAATGAAACCACGGCAATAAGAGAAATTAAATATAATTTTATTATCACTTTTTTATCATACTTTATTTTTCCTTTTAACAAAAACGTTATTAGGAATAAAAAATAAAACAAATAATCCATTCCAGTAAAATATAACCCTATCAATTTTAATTGAGGAAATACTATAACAGAGGCTAACACAATAATTATTGTGAATTTTATTAGAAACTTATCTAAATTCTTTATCAACATAAGTATACAACGGTTACCATGTTTTTAGTAATGATTTTTTAATTAATTATCAATAATATCAGAAGGTAAATACCTTTTTTTTCAAAGAGTAATATAACCTTATAATAGTCATTAAAATATCTGCGAAAACTCTAAGATAAATTAAGTTCCAAAAATTTATTTCACCAAAAGAGTATAAAACTAATACTACTACAAAATAAATAATTGATGTTACTATTAGTGATTGATTGTATTCTTTAAAATGCCCAAACGCGACTAAAGAGCAACTACCTAAAATAAATGTCAAAGCAACAAAGGGAGTCATTATTGTCAAATATCTTAAAACTGGTGCAAAGACAAGCATTTCATTTCCTCCAAAAAGCAGTATTATCTGATCTGAACAAATAAAAATAACTAACCCCACTACTGAGCCGAAAAATACAGCTCCTTTAACTAATTTTATTAATAATATTCGATTTTTTGTTCTTGTCAAAGTTGGAAAAACTGCTTGTTGCAGCATTTCAAAAGGAATAACACCTACCATAATTACTTTAAGACTTAAATCAAATCCGGCTACTTGTTCAAAACTGCAAAATTTCCCAATCAAAAAAATTGTTCCAAAATTAAAAACTAAAGAGAGAAATCTTCCAGCAAAAAAAGGAAAAGACTCCTTAAGGAAAAAAATTAATTTTGATATAGGAACAATTATTAAATTAACCTCATATTTTTTTATTATATAATACAGCCCAACTACTCCCATTGTTGTTGAAGATAAGACTAACATTAGTACATAGTAAACGCTATCATCTTTGGAATTCACCAACAAAACTGTCCCTAATATTAAGAAAAGCCTAGAAAAAAACACAATGAATGTTGCGGGTTTCAAGTTTTCAACCCCTTGATAAAACCATACGGGGAAAAGAACTTCCCCTGCCCCAATAATGATGAATAGAAAAAGCAACTCTCTATATTCACTAAATCCATTTTGTAATGCTAGAAAATAAACAACAATTACAGAACTGATAAATAAAATGGATTTAATTATAAGTATAGCTGATACTACTTCATTTATCTTGTCAGTCTTTTTCCTGTAATCAACTATATATTTAGCAGCATAAATATTAAATCCAAAATTTATAAGCATTAAAAAGTATTGAATTACAGAATCAATCCAGGTAAGTATACCATAACCTTTTTCGCCTAGAACCCTTATTAAATAAGCTACTATTAAAAACTTAAAACCAATATTAAAAAACCTCATTAAGGTCAAATAGGAAAGATTTTTGATGATAATATTAGAGTCTTCACTAAACCTATCTAACAATTTTTTCAATAACGATTGCTTCAATTTATTTTAATTTTAAAAGGAGAATGTGCTTCTCTCGAATTCAGAGGAGATAACTCCATATAGTCTCCATACAAATTAAATAAATAATCATTAATATACTCAGGTGCAAGCAACCATGAATTTTTAAATTTCTTTAATTTTGCTTTACCAAGGGTTTCCATAGAATTTATTTCTTTATTAAATTTATATCTGCCATAAAAATTTACATAAGACTTAACCTTTGGAATTTTATTATTCGATTTTAATATTTTTTTACTGATATTAAATAATCCTTTTTTATTTAATATTAATAACGGAAATATATCTAATGAAATTCCATGATGAATCTTTGAATCTCTATAGTATTTATCTTTATATATTGTTCCATTAACGCTTAATTTACGATATCCTTTGTAAAACTCAGTATCTATATCAGTATTCTGGAGAAAATACTTTTTATTATTAGTTAATTTCAGTATTGCTATTAGCTTAATATAATCATCCCTTTTAACTCCTATATCAGCATCATCATCCCAAGGAATGAAACCTGAATGCCTTTGAGCTCCCAGAGCACTGCCACCAATTAAATAATAAGTAATGTTGTTTTTCTCGCATATTTCATGCACAAAGACTAAGCCTTTTAATATATGAGATTGAATCTTCAAAATATTACTCATAGTCCTTCCCAAGCATACGTATAAAATATTTTGTAATAATGGAGTTTTGAGAATTTTATTTAAAAAAAAACTGTTTTTTTTAATCATTAAACTCCAGTGTTATTGGTTTGTGATTATATCTTTTCTTCAATGGAGGTATTTCTAAATAAGAACTACCATAAAAATGACACAAATATTCATCAACATTATTTAATTGATAAAATTCTTTTTGATTAAAAGGTACTTTAATTTTATTTAAAAAATCATTTCTTTTAAATGTTAGGTTCTTAAAACCATAATAACCTAATAAGTCTTTATTATTAGAATTAAATTTATTTTTTAATAAACCATACAAATATCCATCAGGAAATAAAAAACTTATGCATTTAAATATTAATTCGAATATTCTTTTTGCTTTTGATAATGAATAAGTTGTCTTATTTGCTGTAAAAAGTAAATTGAATATTCTAAAAAAATAATAATTAAACAGGTACCTAATTCTAGAATTAGGTACAGGTTTTAGTGGAAAAACATCTAAGAATATTCCTTTATTTATATCTAGATCTCTAATAATCCATTCTTCAAATATTGTATTTTTGAGTCTTATTTTTGTAAAATAATAAGGGGTATTCGGTTCTGTTTTATAATTTTGGATAAATAGTCCTTTTTCTTCAAATTTTTCTTTTAAACTAATGATTTTTTCAATATCATTTTCCATTACACATAGATCTATGTCATCATCCCAGGGAATAAAACCGTTGTGTCTTCTTGCACCTAACGCAGTACCACATGTTAACACATAATCAACACCGCTGTCATCAAATATTTTTGTTGTTTCTTCTAAAATTTCTAATAAAATTCCTTGAAGTTTTACTAATTCACTTTTTGTATAATTAGTTTTATATTCTTTGTCCATATTTCAATTTTGTAGGTATTATAAATTCTTTATACTTTAAATAAAGTTTAATATAAGTATAGTTATCTAGAATTGTAACTATACCTGACCTCGTTTCTTTAGAGGTTTTAAGTATATTAAGTATGCTTTTAATTATTAAATAAAAGTTTTTTAAAATTATGGATATGTTAAAATTAATACGATTCTAAATTATCATCCAAATACTTGTTTTGCCTTAAAATAATCTTCCTCAAAGTCAACTTCAACAAAACTGTATTGAGATATATTTAATGGAATAATATCCTTATCTTCATTATCAATTGCATATTGCACTACTGATTCCATATAATGTTGCAAATTTCCTTTCTTAAATAATTCACAGGCAACAGTTTTAAAGTAAGAAATTGTATTTTTTCTAAACAAAGCGATACCTACAAATTCTCCTGTGGCTAATTTGGCATCAAATTCTTTGCTAATTTTTGTTACTTTATCATTTTTAACAATAATTTTCATTTCTTCTTCCCCACATTTTTTATCATCAAAAGGTAATATAATATCTCCACTATTTATATTAGCTAATTTTTTCCATGCTCCAATTTCCATCAAAGTATCTGCGTGCAAAAACAAAAAATCATCATCTAAATAATCTAAAGCCATGAACATTGCGCCTAAAAGAGTACCATAAGAAAGAGAATAATCAATGTTATTTTCTCTGCAAAATGAATGGACTTCATCCAAAATTTCTTGCTGAAGAATTTTAATTTCAGTTAGGGTTAGTTCTTTCGTTCTAAGTTGATTTACCGTTAGTCATCGGAATTACACTTCTTGTTTTATCAATTATACCTATAAGTGCCTTAACTGTGTTCTAAAAACAACACCCCGAACGAATATGATATGTATGAAAAATCCGAATAACTGTTATAAGACGCGATATCATATAGACAAGTTGGGCTATTAATACTGAGAGTAATCGCTCAAATATTTATTATTTCTGCCAGTTATGAATCCAATTGCCGTTTATTTTCATTTGCTTTTCATATACTTCAATATCGGAATACGAATCAGATTCACACCAACCTCCATTGACAAAAACAATATTCACTTCTATCTTTCTATCTAATAAATGATTAAGCATTGATGTCATATCTAATTTATCTTTTTTATCACTAGAGAAAGTGCTATAAACCTCCCTCACCTTTTTCCATCCAACCTCAGTTAATTTTAACAAGCCCATATATTGTGCTTCAATTTCAGTAATGTCACTTGTTTTTCCTCCAATATGAATTAGCTTATTACCGTCACTTTGAAAAGTTTCTGCGTCATCGAGTGGGTTTTCAAATCTCAAATCCCATAATTCTTTCCATTTAAGATCAGCGGTGATAACAATATCTCCATTTGCCTTTTTTAAAGAGGCCACATGTTCTGGTTGATAAACTATATCTGAATATGAAATAATGGAATTATCCTTACTCTGAGGCACACAAAATAATGACGAAACCATATTAGTTTCGCTCCATCTGTTATTTGTAACCGTTTGAAAATCACCTGCAATCAAATTTGCCTTATATCCTTTTACTACAATCACTTTTTCAATACCACTAGCCTTTAATGATCTAAGTTGCCAATTTAACAATGTGTCATTTGCTAAGATATTTAAACACTTTGGCTTTTCTTTAGTGTGTTCTTTCATTCTAGAACCTCTACCCGCTGCTAAAATTATTGCTCTATCCATGCTCCAATAAAAATTTAAATATTATTTGTTTTGTGTATGTTGAGAAAGGCACATCTCTTTCTGGGTGCCACATAAGTCCAAGTATTTTTGATCCGAAAAAAGCTTCAATACTGTCATCATTTATGTTTCTAGCTAAAATAGTTAACTTGGTGCTTAAGGTTAACTCGTCAATTTTTGAGTTGTGATAAGAATTAACCGCAACTATTTCCTTTTTAATTCTCACTTTATGTTTGGTTGCTCGATGTTCATGAACAAAAGAATCATTTCCTTTGATTAAATTACCTCCGAAATAATGATGAATTAGCTGCATACCTCTACAAATACCTATAACAGGAAGTTTATTACATATCATAAACTCGAGTAATGCTAGCTCTGTATTATCTCTTTTTTCAAATAACCCAATATCATCACCCCCTGAAAGAATCAAAACGTTAACGTTGTTTTTCTTACAATAATCCACCGCACCTTTTTCAAGGTTAGGGATAAAGAAATAATTTCCTTCTGGAAAGAGGTAGTCTATATATCTCGGCCAATCTTGAGCAATAGAATCTCTTGGATCATTATAATTTTGAGCGTTAGTAACCCTCATTGTGATTCCTATATTATATTGCATTTAACTAAAATCTATTGGTTCTAATCTCTTTCCTTGACAATCTAGCAAACATTTCTTGGCTTTTACAACTCTCTCAAATGGTTGTTCTCCGCAACCAATTGCAGCTGGTAAGCCATATTCTGCACATCTAATTGCCATATGAGAATTAGCTCCACCATATTTTGTAATTAGCCCGGCAATGTTCCTAGTAAAAATCCAATCATAACCAGGATCTGCTCCTTCAATACACACGATTTTACCTTTAAGTTCAGGAATATGTTCTAGGTGTGGTGTCAACTCAACAACATCGCTTTCAATTCTTTGATTCCCAATAAAATTTGGAAAGCTTCTCTGCATCGGTACGATATGGACATCTCTAGTTGACCTTATTAAATAACTCAATTTGAATGAAGACGAAATTTTAAAATTTTCCTCAGCTTCTAATATTTTACTTTCAAAATGAGGTTTAACATCTTTTGTTAAAGGCGATACAAGAACTTCAAGAATTTCAGTAATTGTTAACATCGATACCTGGTCTCTTGTAAAACCTTTTAGTTCACCCCACTTTGCTGATAACTCTAAAATAGAAGATAAGTGTTTTGTGAATATGAATTTCGCATACTCTCTTCCTTTAATAGATTCTTCGGCGTAGTGGAAAAGCGCATTTGCATCTACATCTTGCAGACCATTTTCATTTAATAAATTGTTTATTTGTTCATCTTCTTTTTCTGTTAATTCAAAAGAAGACATTGAGTCCTGATCTCTTATTGTTTGTCCATCAAATAAATCTTTTCTATTTGAATAATTTGGCGATAAGATATCATAGCTACTGGGTCTTAGGTGTCCATACTTAGATAAATACTCTGTTTCTGTAAGCTCCTTATTAAATACTAAACCAAAATCATGAGTCATTTCTCCTGCAACTGTAACAACACTTCTTCTAAATTCTATTAATCTCTCTTCGGTAATTGCCTTTTTATTAACGGCTGATCTTAATAACGACTCTGCAATAAATCCATGTCGCGCAAGTATCGCAAATGGTAACGTACCATATTTAGTACATTCATTTACTAAATTATTTATTTGATCTACTAATGAAAATGAACTGAAAGCGATCTCTAATTTATTTTTAGATTGAATGCTTTTTAAAAACTCAATATCCCTTAATGCTGTTTTTAACGAGCCAGAATCTTCTAATTTTATTGCATCTAAAGTGATTTTTTTTAAAGAATTTTTATACGTTAAGAGTTCTTTACTATTCAATAAACCAGGATATCTATCTTCAAAATGATCATCAAACGAAAAATCAAAAGCAGTTTGTACCACTTCAAATTCAATTTTATCATGTAAATGTGGGTCTTTATCTAATCTATCGATGTAAGCATTAACTAATTTTTCGGCTACTCTTTCTTCTATACCATTAGGCAAAAAAGAATTGATACTTGCTCTTACATCTATATAAACTCTCCCAAAAAGAGAGACCATTAAGTCTATATTAGGCATTTCTCTATATCCCATTTTTTCTCTAGAAATTCTCCAAGTGCTTTTAGTAATAAGCTCTCTATATAAAGACCGACTTAATGGATGGGGAACAACACCTATCATTTCTGCTGGATTCCAATCTGGCATAAAGCCTAATAACGTTTTTTTTCCGAAAAGATTTGGCCTAGATTCCATTATTGTGTTCACATAATCTTTAAGAAATAGCATTCTAGATGAAACTTGCTTATTAACTTCTTCATTCCAGTTAGCGATAGTCGTTATTTTTCTAACCTGTAGTAAATGAATGTTATAGTTTTTGTCAACTGCAAATTCTATATCTAATGGAATGTTAGGGAAGGTAAATTGCAAACTTCTTACTAAGCTTAATACGATTTTTAAATAGATAGAGTCAAAATCTTTTTCATCTACTCCATTATATATATATATAGTTTTGTTGATGGTTGAACCACCGGTAACTGTATCTGTTAGCCCTGTTTTATCATCATAATTAATTACATGATATGGAGAACCGTCATCTAAAACATGAGACATTACAACTCCGCTCATGGCAACATCAACTACCATTGGCTGAATTAAAACTTGATTAGTGATGTCATCGTCAAAAGAAGCTATTACTTCATCAATTGCTTGTTTTATAGATTTAATGTTACATGATACGTTCAATAAACTTTCAAATGCCCCAGCCATTGATGAATCTTCTGTATCTTCTGCTTTAGTGCTACTCCGTACTGCTAATTGATGACCATGAAATAAAGAAATAATTTTTTCCAGTATTATTTCCGATGAAATATTCCATTTATCCACTGTAAAAAAATAAACTTCAGGCACATTATATCCAATATTTTCAAGTTCCTTTAGCGTTTCGGCTTTTGTTCCTTTTATCTCGTAATTGGTATCTTTAATATCAAGCATATTTAACTTATTCATTTCTTATTTATCTTCTATTTGTTTCACTTGCTTTCTAAGTCC
>TARA_B110000027_G_scaffold74355_1_pt1 | contig 11640 bp, 24 predicted proteins | sample TARA_B110000027 | Tara Oceans TARA_B110000027 (sample SAMEA4397101) | marine metagenome | biome: Polar Biome; feature: [SRF] surface water layer (ENVO:00010504); material: water (ENVO:00002006), including particulate matter (ENVO:01000060) such as... | depth 5 m
GCAAAAACCTTAGACGAGGCAAAGCAATGGGCAATAATGTATTGCGACCATTCTTATGAGATTATAGTTAGAGAGATAAGTGATATTAAATATAAATACTAAAGCGATGACAGTTTACACGTTTTTCATAAGATACAATGACGGCAGAGTTAAGACATACAACAAGGTATGTTACAAGCCTAAGATGACAAAGCATTATAAATATATAATGAATTTACTAGACAATGACAATGATGACTTAATTGAACATGTAGGTTATGCTACAGCAAGTGAGTTCTCAATGCATCATCCAGATTATTAACCAATAAATTAGAAATTATGAGTAAGAAAATAGTATTCTCAGATGACAAAAACATCTTTGTTATTAGTAAGAGTAAGACTAGTAACAAGAAGATATCAGATGGAAAGCCGTTGGTACAGACGTACACGTTTAGTAGAGAGCAGTACCACTTAGCCACCACTAGCAAGGGATTCGGCATGAAGAAGTTCTTTGCATTAGATGGTTCAAATTGTATGGACTGCAAATTTAGTGGCAACCAAGGAGCAGGTGGATGTTACACGCACAAATTCAATCAGTATGTCGGATTCTTGTCTATGCTTAGGAGTATTAAGATAGAGCAATTGACACCGATTACAATTAGTAAGGTTGTCGAGATAGTAGATTTAAGCAGAGATACATATGTTAGGTTCGGCACATATGGAGAGCCATCACTGATGCCATTGTCTATGGTAAAACGTATGTCAGACGTTGCATCTAATTGGACAGGCTACACGCATCAGCATGACAAGGAATTTGCGCAAGGGTATAAAGATTTCTTTATGGCTTCTACACATACAGACGAGGAGGCTACCGATAGAGCTTCGGATGGTTGGCGTTCATTCATTGCATTAGAGAAAGGTTCACACTCATCTGCGATTTCGTGTCCTGCTAGTAAGGAGGCAGGGTTTGTTAGCAACTGCTCCAAGTGCAGTCTGTGCAGTGGTGCTACAGGTAAAGGAAAAAAGAATGTTAAAATCTTATTACACTAAAAACCAATAGAAATTATGAAAGTAAAAATTGAACAACGTAGTGTATACCACAAGTTTGTAGAGTTGGAGATAGAAATCCCTGACACTATTAAAGAAGATGAAATTGATAAATATCTACTATCTATTGAAGACCAATGGATAGACAAGATAGACCACAAGACAAACCAATCAGAGTTTGTTAGTGGGACAGGATTATACGACCACCCTGGACACGAAGACTCAGAAGCAGATCATGAGTGGAGATACGAATGCGAAGAGTGGGGAATAGGAGGACATTTATAAACAATTAACAATTAAACAATTAAACAATTAAATTATGGCAAGATTTATTTTAGATTTTATGATTAATTCAGAAGGAAAGGAAAGAGACCTTCTGGTTGAAAAAGTTCTGGATGTGATTGAACGAGATCAATTGCTTTCGCAAGGGGTAACATCAATCAGATGCCTTGATGAGACAAACAACAATCAGTTCTGGTCGCATGATTCTTTCTTTACAGAAAATGTGGGTCAAGTAACTACATCTCCAATGATGAATGTGTTGAGTAAAGAGCAATTAGAAACCGACAGAGAAGTTCTGTCAAAATATTAAAACTATATAATATGAAAGAAGGTAAATGGAATTATAAATGGGGAAGTTGGGAAGCAGAAATAAGTAGACATCCTCGTAGAAACGTATATATATGGTCTGTATGGGACGAAGATGGTAATGACACATATGATTTTCATAATGATATTGACATTGAACTAGAGAGTCCATTAGAAGCAGAAATCAATATGTTTAGAAACATTAATGAAAGGATTGGTCATACACCAAATAATCAAATTAGAACTATATAATATGGGAGTTAGCATCAAAAGAAACGGTACATATACCATCGAAGAAGACCAATATGAATTGAGTATAAACTATAATTACTATTATAGTAGTAGCACACACGATAATCCACCTGAAGCAGAAATGGATATAACTAGTGTATATTTAAACGGAATGAACATCACAGAGTTCTATTGGAATTATGTAGATGATGCAATACATACACAGGTATGGGAACACGCACAAGAAAACAATTAATAAATAATAACAATGGAAGAAAACACATTAGTAAAAGTAGAACACATTTGGCATAAACCATCAGACAGATGGATATACATTGAGACTCACCAAGATGGTTGGCTTGGGTTAAACTTTATGCAAGGAAATGAGTATCACATATTCAAAGAAGCTTATTGCGAAGTAGACACTGCCCTTAGTGTGTTCTTTGATACTACTAACAAGTCTAGTTTAGCAGGATTAAGAGGACAATACGATAGTGATATTGAATTTATAGATGTTATTATATGGGTATACTTCGAGGCAAGGGTAGCGATTGATAGATACCCAAGCATTAAGTATGATTAGTAGCGTATAAATTAACGACAAACTACTTTGACTATCATAATGATTGAAATATTAACGACAAAAACAATAAATATTATGCCGAATCACGTTTATGCACAAATATCAGTAGATGAAAAGTATGCTGATAAATTACAAAAGATTTCTAAGGTAGGACTATGTAGGTACTACACTCCAATGCCTGTTAGGTTAGTCAATACAACTAGTCCAGTCCGTATTGTTAGTCAAAAAGATTATGACGATCAGATGGAGAAAAACAAAACAGAAAAGTTCAAGTCATACCCCTTGACAAAATATATGCAGATTGATTTAATAGAGAGATATGGATATGACAATTGGTACGACTGGGCAAGTCATAATTGGGGTACAAAGTGGGGATGTTACGATGGTGATTTCGAAGGTGGTACATACAGATTTACCTCAGCATGGCAGCCGATTAGCGAATTAATAATAGACAAGCTAACTAAAGACATCCCTAGCTTTGAATACTATTATGAAGAGGAGCAAGGATGGGGAGAAGAACGTGACGTTTTGGATGGTGAGGTTGTTCGTACATTTGCTTGGGATATTCCTGATTGGGATGATACAGATAATGATGAAATACAATACCTGTCAGATGACTACCATAATGGAGAAGGCATCTTCATTAAGGGTTACTACAAAGACTACTGTCTAAGTGATTACTTGGGCAGTACTATTGAAGAGGCAACAGAAGAGCTTGCTTAATGTGAAATTGTTCACACTCATAAGTTGGGAAAGTTGGGCATAGCAGGGCGTTCGCCCAACTTTTTCTTCTTAATAACTATTATGTATAATTTATTTGCACATTATGTGCTTTATTTATATATTGCAAAAAATAACATTCTCTACGAAAGTTAATCCTTAATTGTCGTTAATGTAGGCCGCTGTAATGCTAGAAATAGTTAAGTCAAGTCGTAGTAGAATGATGTAACATTAACTTGATAATTGCAGTAAGACTGACAGCACGGAAAGACGGCCCTCTATTGAGGTAACTTAAATTAATTAAAAATGAAAGCAAAAAAGTTTAAGGTTCACTTGTATTATCGTGGAGAAATAGATGACCAAACAAAGTTCACAGATGAAATAGATGAGGCAAGGAGATGGGTTGCAGACGCATCTCATGGGGTAATTCTTAACGAACAAAACATAAATATACAATGAAGACTATCATTCACGTTAATCAACACATAATAAAATCAAACAGGAAAAATAATATTGTTGATCCTGTATTAACTTGTAAAACATATAAAGATAACAGATATGCACATGAAGTAGATATACTAGGGCCAAGCAAGGTAGTGTATAGTCCAGATAAGCCATTAAGTTGTGGTGCGCATGTATGGATTGAAACACAAGGTGAAGTAATAATAATTAAATAAATATACAATGAATGTACTATCACTATTCGATGGCATGTCCTGTGGACAGATAGCCCTCAAGAATCTAGGTTTTAAAGTAGACAACTACTTTGCTTCTGAGATTGACAAGTATGCTATAAAGATAGCAAAGAAGAACTTCCCTAACATGGTTCATGTTGGAGACGTTACCAAAGTACGTTACTCTGATTTTAGAGGTTGTTTAGTAGTAGAGAAAGACTCAGGATATATACAAGATATACCTAAGTCAAGACAGATTGATCTTATCATAGGTGGTAGCCCCTGTCAAGGATTTAGTAGGGCAGGTAAGAACCTAAACTTTGACGACCCTAGGAGCAAGTTGTTCTTTGAGTTTGTTAGGTTGGTCAAGGAACTCAAGCCTAAATATTTCTTACTAGAGAATGTAAAGATGACAAAGGAACACAGAGATACTATATCAGATGTGTTAGGTGTTGAGGCAATATACATAGATTCGGCACTTGTGTCTGCACAGACCAGGAAGAGATACTATTGGACTAACATACCATATGTGTTTGATCCTGTAAACATGGGGATAAAGCTAAGTGATATCATTCAAACTGAAGGAGAGCTTGAGGGGTCAGAAGTAGACGAGAGGATGGTTACCAACAAAGGCAAAGCGTATTGTCTTACAGCAAGGTATGATGGTGCTGTGTGGTGGAATAGCATAGAGAGAAGCCAACGAAGTATGATTAGAATAGATAACAAAGTATGTTTCCCTGAAGCCACTAAGAAAGGATACGCTGCTGCAGGTATAGGTGAGGGATTGGATTTATCATATCCCACTAGCACTACCAGAAGAGGTAGAACCTTAAAAGAAAAATCACATTGCCTTACTACCATATCACCTAACCAAGGTATTATAAATGAGAAATACAATTGGAGAAAGCTCACACCAGTTGAGTGCGAGAGACTTCAGACAGTTCCTGATAATTATACTGAAGGAGTGTCTAATGCTCAGAGGTACAAGATGTTAGGCAATGGATGGACTGTTAAAGTCATTGAACATATATTTAAAAATATAAACATAAAAAGCAAATAATTAGAATAAAAATAGTATATTTGCAAAACATAAAACAAAATTCTATACTGATGGGAAGATCAAGTGAAGAGTTCATTAAGCAAAGACAAGAGGAGATTGACTCACTCCCAAACTATAAAATGCCATTTTCATGGCAAGACAATTTCGTAAATTTAGGAACTCAATATATAAACAATGAAGAACAGAATATTTAATTTGTATGTTAATTTCATCTGTGATGAATGTGGCATAACTAGAAAACAATTCTTTACTAAAAGTGGAAAAACAATGTATTCAACACCTCGTTTTATGTTATATTATATATGTAATGAAAGACCTATTAGGATGACTGAGATTAAGCGTCTCATGGAGTCTTATAAGTTTAAAGTAGAGCGAGCGAACATTGAATACGGGATTAATAAGATTTCAAAAAGTAAAGACAAAGATGTTTGGAGAATTATAAACTCATGTCTAATAATTTTAAGAGAAGAATAATGTATAAATATAACTTAGAAGAAATTTGGCATCAAGCTAAAAATGACAACAAGAGTATTGAGATAGAGTATGTGACTTACACATCTTACATTTTCAAAGGAATAAAGATTATAAAGGAAGGTAAAAACATTTCAATATACAATACTAAAAAGATGGGATTGTCTTATGATTTAATATCTGAAGAACATTACTATGTGTTTCTACAATTTGGTTTTAGGGCAGGTGTATATCATGTTTTAAAATCAACATACCTAGATATGATAGATGTTATAAACCATAAGATAAAAAAAGAGATAAACAATCAAAACAATCGTAAGCAATACAAGAAATTAAAAACATTAAGGGAAGAGTTAATTAATAAATACAGTAAAATTTCTAAATCAATTTAAATTATGTCAAACACAAAAACAACATTCAAAACATTAACATCTATCAACCTAAAAGACAAGATAGAAAAGAAAGGTATGCACAATTACTTATCTTGGTCTTATGCATGGGCTATTGTTAAAGACCAATACCCTGATGTAAATCGAAAGGTATACGAGTCAGAGGCAACTGAGTTAAACTTCTTTACAGATGGAAGAACAGGTCATGTAAAGGTAGGTGTAACAATAGAAGGTGTAGAGCATATCGACTACCTACCTATTATGGATTACAACAATAAATCGCTTTCAGTAGATAATATTACATCTGCTGCAGTAAACAAGGCTATACAACGTAGTACGGTTAAGGCTATTGCTATGCATGGATTAGGATTGTCTTTATGGGCAGGAGAAGATTTAGTGGATGTTAGTGAGTCAGCACCTGCAGTCAAGTCAAAAGAAAAACCAACCTTAAAAATTAATACTGACAATTGGACTAATGTTGTTAATTATGTGAAAGGACAAAAGGATAAGCCTCTTTCTAAAACAATTACAACATTGGAAATAAAATACACTATACCTACATCACTTAAAAAAGAATTAGGAAAATATGTCAAGTAATATAATAGAAGAGTTAAGAGATGACTCTAAGTATTATGGTGATATTGGTAGAAACTACTTATCTAATTCAGATATATATAGCCTATTAAAGAATCCTAAAAACTTTAGAAAGAAAGAGAAGTCACTCCCTTTAATAGAGGGAAGTTACTTCCACACAGCAATGCTTGAGCCTGAGAAGATACATACATATAGTGTTATGGATGTATCAAGTAGAGCCACTAAGGGCTTTAAGGAGTATATAAATGACAATGACCTTGATCCATACGATGTGCTACTTACAAAAGAAGTAAGTAAGATTAACACCTGGGTTGATGCTATGAAGTCTAACTTCGTAATGTATACAGACATATATGCTGAGGGTAATATCTACGAGCAACCTGCAGTAGCTACTATCTTTGGAATGGAATGGAAAGGTAAGGCAGACATTGTTACGGCTGATAAAGTAATAGACATTAAGACTACTGGAAATATAGATAAGTTTAAGTGGAGTGCTAATGACTATAACTACGATAGTCAAGCATATATATATGAACAATTGTTCGGTAAGCCTGTAGAGTTTTACATTATAGATAAGACTACTCTTAAACTAAAGATAGCTAAACCTTCAGAGGAAACTATTTTAAGAGGGCGTGATAAGGTTTTAAAAGCTATTGAGGTATATAATAAGTTCTTTGCTAAGGATTCATTAGAAGACATTACACAGTACATAGAGCATGAAGTGTTTTAAATTGTTCACACTCATAATTTATTTAAGGAGTCAGAGTAGCTTCTCCAACTAAGCTACCACATTAATACCATTAAATATGTCAAAAGACAAAGTATTTGCAGACGGATTTATCTTTAAGAGAAGAGAAAACGCACCAGATTTCGTAATTGGAAACATCAGTGTAAAAGTTGAAGAAGCAATTTCGTTTTTAAAAGAGAGGCAAAAGAACGGTTGGGTTAACCTAAATGTATTAACAAGTAAGTCAGGGACTCCTTACATGGAGTTAGATCAATTTGTTCCAAAGAAAAGCAATACTAGTTCAAAATCTAGCAGCAATAGTATGCCAGAACCAGACGATATGCCATTTTAAATCAAACCAATTTTTATGAAAGATTAGGGGTATGTAATTATCCCTTTTCTTTTATTTATCTTATGATTGAAATGTTAACTTTTTACCTTAGATATGGAATGAAAAAAATAATATTAATATATTCCCTATATATATATATAGGGATGTAAACTAAACATAATGGAAAATAAGAGTATAACAATTTTTAGAAACATAAAGGATACTTCTACGCCTTTCTTTAGAGATATAACCTACATACTTAACAGAATAAAGGAAGGTATGTCTAAAGAGCTTATAAAACAGATTAGAGCAGAGAAGGATAAGGAAGTTCGACAAGGTTTAAAAAAGAACTTACCTGCTATATGTTTCTCTGGAATATTTAACAAGAGGTCAGATGACAGCATCAAGGAACATAGTGGTTATATATGTTTAGATTTTGATGGATATAAAACCAAGAAAGATATGATGTCTGAAAAGGAACGACTATCTAAAGACAGGTTTGTATATTCTGTATTCATATCCCCTAGTGGAAATGGATTGAAAGCTATAATTAAGATACCTAAAGAACCTGATAACCATAAACAATATTTCTTGTCTTTAGAGAAACACTTTAACTCTGATTACTTTGATAAAACAAGCAAGAACATATCAAGGGTATGCTATGAATCTTATGACCCTTTAATATACATAAACGTAAACTCTAGTTTATGGAACAAAATAGAAGAGATTGAGTATAAGGTTATCGAAAAGAATATATCTAAACAAACGATACCTATTAAAGACGATAATACGATAATAGATATACTTTTATCGTGGTGGAACAGAAAATATGGTTTAGTTGAAGGGGAGAGGAACAACAACGTATACATACTTGCTGCAGCATTTAATGACTACGGAGTTTTAAAGTCTTCTGCTGAAAGAACTATGCGTGATTTTGAGAGCAGTACATTTACTAGAAGTGAAATAAAAACCACCATTGATTCTGCATATTCACAGATTAATAATCACGGCACAAAATACTATGAAGATCAAGAAAGAGTAACTAAGATTCGTTCACAGTTAAAGAGAGGTGTCTCAAAAAAAGAGATACGCCATCAATTAGTTGAATCCGGTATTGATGGTGGTGTGGCCGACTCTGTTATAACAGAAGTTGAGGATAGTGATTGCGATAAAAGGTTTTGGAATAAGAATGAAAAGGGAGTTATAAGTATTGTTCATTATGTCTTTAGGCAATTCTTAGAGGACAATGGATTCTATAAGTTTACACCTGAAGGAAGTAAGAGTTTTATTTTTGTAAGAGTAAATAGTAATTTAATAGACCACACTAGTGAGGAGGAAATAAAAGATTTCATTCTTGGTTATCTAGAGAAGTTAGATGACTTGTCTATTTATAATTACTTTGCAGATAAGACAAGGTTCTTTAGAGAAGACTTTCTATCTCTACTAGGAACTGTAGATGTTTATTTTATTGAAGACGATAAAAACACAGCTTACTTATACTATAGGAACTGTGCAGTAAAGGTTACTAAAAACAAAAAGACAACAATCCAATATGATGACTTAGGTGGTTATGTTTGGAAAGACCAGGTAATTGATAGGGACTTCGAGATTTGTGAGTCGTTTAATTGTGATTATAAAACATTTATATCTAACGTATCAGGAGGCAATAAGCAAACAATAAAATGTATGCGTAGTACTATTGGATTTGTTTTACATGCATATAAGAACTTATCTTACTGCCCTGCTATTATACTTGGTGATGAGAATCTATCGCAGGATCCTGAGGGAGGGACAGGTAAGGGATTGTTTATGAACGCTTTATCTCAGATGAAAAAGCTTGTTACAATTGATGGAAAGTCTTTTAACTTTGAGAAGAGCTTTGCTTATCAACTTGTGTCTGCAGATACTCAGGTTCTTTGTTTTGATGATGTTAAAAAGCATTTTGATTTCGAGAGATTGTTTAGTGTTGTTACAGAGGGTCTTACCTTGGAAAAGAAGAATAAGGATGCAATAAAAATTCCTTTTACTAAATCACCTAAGGTAGCAATCACAACAAACTACCCTATAAAAGGAAAGGGTAATTCATTTGAGAGAAGGAAGTGGGAAATATATTTTGCTGATTTTTATACTAAAGAATTTACACCTTTAGTAGAGTTCAGGAAATTAATGTTTGGAGAGTGGAATGAAGAAGAATGGTGTGCATTTGATAATTACATGATAGAGAACTTGATGTTTTATTTAAAGAACGGATTGATTAAGGGTAACTTTAAAAATGTAGACATCAATAAGCTTTCTATAAATACTAATTATGAATTTGCAGAATGGTGTGGTGTACTTAGAAACAGGACTAATCCATTGTTAAGGCTAAACGAGAAACTTTACACTAATGAATTGTACTTTGATTGGATTTCTGAATATCCTAACTATGGGCCTAATAGAAAAGGAAGTATATCTAACATTCAATTTAATAGATGGTTGGTTGAATATGGGGAGTACGTCACTGGTATAAAGCCTAAAGATGATGATAGGGATATGAATGGTAAGTTTATTATTTTTAAAACCAAGAAAGATATTAAAATAGAAAAAGATGACGAAGGATTGCCGTTCTAATTTCAAATGGTGTATAGATAATGATTTTCAGGTATATGTAAAACCTATGAATCATAGTAAGAACTTTAAAATTGCTATTCGTAAAGGAGGTATATCCACAAACGGCAAGAGTAGTTTTTATTCCATAGAAAAAAATATGACTATTTACAGCAATGAAATATTAGGAAGTGTTTTGTATAAGAATCAGTCATTAGCAATAGAAGCACTACCAATTGTATACAACTATTTAAAAAAAACTTATGATAAAAAAAGAGTGGTATTTCATGAATCAATTAAAAACAAAAACAATGAATGAAAATTTTCCAACAAACAAAACTTATTTCCAAATTGCCTATTCTAAACAACATAAACTATATGACTTTACAGTTTTTTGTTCAAATACAAATAAAGTTTTACATCATTATCATTATCCAAATCTAAAACAAATTAACAAATTAATCCAAGAATTTAAATAACGTAATTGTGTAACAGATTTAGCGTATAATTAATACTAAAAATAAATAGATAATGAATATAGAAATAGTAAACATCTTAAAAAAATACGGATGTGCTTATATGGAAACAGACAATAAAGAAATGCTAGAAGAAATCGAAAACTTTGTAAATAAGCGAGAAACAGCTATTTCTGTTACACGTTGTTGTACGGAGTTTGCCGATGGTAAATGCAAACCGATGGTAAACGCTGACTGGACTTATTTAAGGTGTGAATGTGGCAAAAGGTTTGAACCTAAAGGCTAATTAATTAGAACTTGAGAGAGTATGATTAGTAGCGGAATATTAACAATAAATTAAATAAAAATGACAGAACAAGAAAGAAACTTAATTAGAGATGCGATGATGTTTGCAGTTAAAGATATAACTGGTAGAGTAATGCGAGAAGTAATTGTACAAAGTATGATAGATGACTTTAAAAAAGCTATTAATTATACGCATAGTTGTGAAACGTTGCCAGATAGAGCTTTAAATATTAGCCAAGAAGCATTTATTAACAACTGCCAAAATTACTTTGGAGGCAAGCCCAAATAGAAATGTTTTACAACGTATATGGTTAAGGTTAGTGCGATTTAATAACTAAAAATATAATAAATATGAATGAATTAAGAATATTAGAAGAAATAAGAGATGAATTTGTTGGTAAATTTGAAAATGACCCACAAGTTAAAAGAATATGCAACGTTATGATAAACGAATTTAAAGCACGAAAGCAAGCATTAACTTTAACCGATGTTGGCAATTGCCCATTTGAAGCCTACGCTGTATTTTGTATAGAATGCGATAGGAAAGGTATTAAACCAATAAAACATAAAGATTACTTAAACTTGGGTTGATGCCAACTGAATTGTACAAGATTAGTACTGATTAAAAAAATAAGGGTATCGGTTAAAGCTATACCCTCTAATAAATAAACAATAACATTTAATGTTAGACATAGCAAGTATTAATTTTGTACGTTGTTATGCACTTTTAAAATTATGAAAGGTTTAAGACTTAGTAAAGAAAAAAGAAAAATAGTTAATTTTATTATGAAAGGATGGACAGCTATTGATGGAAGTGATAGAACTAATGAAGAAATACTTACAGATATTATAGAAAATGATATAGAATTAATAGACTAATGATTTTTATTGTGTCTAAC
>TARA_B110000027_G_scaffold131876_1_pt1 | contig 11632 bp, 10 predicted proteins | sample TARA_B110000027 | Tara Oceans TARA_B110000027 (sample SAMEA4397101) | marine metagenome | biome: Polar Biome; feature: [SRF] surface water layer (ENVO:00010504); material: water (ENVO:00002006), including particulate matter (ENVO:01000060) such as... | depth 5 m
AATAGGAAATTCAATAAAACAATTTTCATTAAAATTACTCTCGTAAAAAATTTTAATTTTATTTTTATTAAAATTCTTAATTTTATTAGAATAATACATTGCTTTATTTCTACGTAAGATCAATTCATTTTTTTCTTTTTTAAGAATATCACTACCAATAATATTAGCACTTTTACTTAATCTATAAATACAGTATCGAGGAGTTTTTTTGCTAAAAATAGGATTTAAACCAGGATAAAGTTTTTTAAATAAAAAATTTTTTGTTTTATACATTTTTTTGATAAAAAAATTACCGATAAAATTTAGAATAAGTTTTGAGCTCAATAATTTAACTAAAACTAATTGAAAAAACTGTATTAATAAAATGATACTTGGATATTTGATATAATTATTATTATAAAAAATTTCAGCTTTATTAAAATCAGTATCTTTTTTAAAGTAAGCAGCCCCACCATTTACCAGGCAAAGATTTTTTGCTGATCCAAAACTAAAAAAACCATAATCTGCATTTGTTCCAAAAAAATTGCCATTTTCAAATTTTGCTCCGAAATTTATTGCAGCATCTTCAATTATAAGTAATCGATTTCGATATTGACTTATTTTTTCTTGAAATTTTTTACCAGAAGTAAATAAATGAGTTATAAAAATTGCACAAGTATCACTTTTAATAATTTCATCAGAAATTTCAGGCAACCCTGACTCTAAGTTTATATCTACAAACTTTGGTATAAAGCCTGCATATTCAATTACATTTATTACTTCAGTGAGTGTATATGGTGAAATTAAAATTTCTCTTTTATCTGTATCTAATTTGATTTGATTCAAAATTAAAAATAATGCTGCTCGGCCTGAGCCTGTCATTATAATATTTTTTTTACCAATATAATCCTTAAAATCATATTGAAAATTTTTTTTTGACTTAATGCTAAAAAAACTAATAAAAAATTTAAAACATTCTAAAAAACTCAAATTAATATAAATTCTTGATAAAAAACTATTCATGTTGATTGGATCTAGAGTAATTATTGATTATTTGTATAAGTAAAAAAGTAAAAAATATTTTATTTATCATCGCTGAGGAGAAAAAACTACCACTTGGTAATATTAAGGGAAAAAATGAAATTATCATTACAACTAAAATAATTTTATCTATTTTTTCTATATTTTTATGTGCTGTTTGAATTTTAAAAATTGCTATTAAATATAAAATAAAACCTAAATACCCAACAACACCTAAGCCCTGAAGAATCTCGATATGCAAATTATGAGGATGAGTTGTGCATACTTTTCCAATATTATACGTGTTAACCTTTTTAAATTTTTCCTCGAAGCACTTATGTCTAAATGAATCTGGTCCAGTTCCAAAAATTAGGCTCTCTTTAAACATTTCTAATGCCGCTAAAGTATGTGAACCCCAACCACTATCAAAATAGTTATACTGAACCTTAATATCACTTTGTAATAAAATCTCAGAATAGTCATTAGAATCTAAATTTTGTGTCAAAACGTAATTATCTTTTATACCTTGTTTTTTTTTGTATAAAAAATTTTGACCTGTAGAATTTTCATTAAAATTAGAGAAATTAATAAAAAGGTTAAGGTTTTTTGTTTTATCATTAATTAAGTTTTTATAACTTATTACTTTTTTTTTATCAGATTTATCTATGTAAAAACCAACTTCATTATTCATATTAATTTTTTTTGTAATATCCTGATAAAAATGTATTTTTTTAATATCTTTATAATAAATTACAGGCGAGTGTGATAACTTTAAATAATTTTTATAATATAAAACTTTTTTTACTTCTAAAATTCTATTTTTATTAAAACTAAAACCGACAACCATTAAAACAAATATAGGTATTAATAAAAGAAATATATGTTTCAATTTATACCTAGAGAAAAAAATATAAAATATATAGAATCCAAAAATACTTAAAAAGATCAATAAAGCGGATCTTTCTTGTGTTATACTGATTGCTAAATATAACAAAACCGAAGTAATATAAAATTGAATATTTCCAATTATTTTTTTTCTATGTAAAAATAAAAAAACGGGTGAAATCTTTGCTAAATATGATCCTGCAACTAATTCATCTCTAAAAAAACTACTTACTCTGCTTTCATAAACAAACCCAAAAATATTATAATCAAAAAATTTTTGGAAAAAAATGTCAAATATTAAAAAATAAATTAAGAATAATAAAATTTTATTAATTTTATTAAAAAGTTTTTTAGGAAAAAAATAATTGTCATTTGATATTTCATTGATTAATATCATTGTAACTATAATCAAAAAAAAATATGGGATTTTAATTGCTGTATTAAATGTAATATATTTAGTGTTTAATAAAATAGAAATTATTATAAAAAAAACAAATATAATTAAAAAAGCCATTTCTTGCTTGTACTTATAGAAAAATATTTCATTTTTTTTTGGTAGCAAAAAAATTAGATATAATGAGACTATTAAGATAATTACTAGACTTATATTCTCAATTGCTGGGCCAATATAGATAAATAAGGGTGTTAAAAATATAAGACTAAAAAAAAAATTTATAATTTTTTTATTACTGATATTATTTGAATTATACATGAAAATTAAAGATATAACTGTACTAATACCATCCTTAAATGAAGAAAGAAACATTAAAAAATGTTTAGATTTATTAAAAGATTTTAAATCAATTATAATATTGGACAGCTACAGTCATGACAAAACTAGATTAATTGCTTCTAAATATGAAAATGTAAAATTTATAAAAACTAAGATTAATAATTATGTTTCAAAGTTAAATATTTTAATGTCTCTATCAAAAACAAAATGGGTTTTATTGATTGATGCTGATTATGAAATTAATAATAAATTAAAATTTTTTCTTAAAAAAAAAAAATTACTTAATTCAATTTCTGGTTATAAATTTAATATTTTTAATGTAATAAATGAAGTGGTTATTTGGGAGAATATTTATCCCTCAAAAATTCTATTGATTAATAAAAATAAAGCCTTTTTTAAAAGAGATGGTCATAAAGAAAAGTTAATAATTGGTGGCAAAATTAAACATTTAGATTTTTACTTTTTACACAATGATAAAAAAAATAAACATAGATGGATGGATACTCAAAAAAAATGGGCTTCTTATGATGCAATTAAAATAATGAAAACAGATTTTAGAAATTTGAGAATTATAGAAAAATTAAGAATATTTCCATTCATTACAGTTATTGTTGCTTTAATATATTATTTTTGTTTTAAAAGAATTTATAGGTATGGAAATGCAGGTTTTTTATATCTTTTTCAAAGAATGATTTATGAGACGACAGTAAATTTAATAATCATAAAATTGATTTTTAAGAAAATTACAAATAGTGGTCGTAAATCTTAATACTATATAAAATATTATGAAAAAAAATATTAGAAACATAATTTTAAGAGTGACTTCACTTGTTAATTTAAACTTTTTAAAACTAATTTCTTCAAAAAATAAATCATGATATAGTTTCGTTAATTTTTGGTCATAAAAATCTTCTTGATCCTTCAATCGATAGTAAAAATCTGTTTTATTTTTATAGGTATAATAGATATGAACTAAAAATTTTTTTGTAAATTCAACTTGATTATTTATTTGTAGATCTTGTTCTTGGTCTGAAAAAAGAAAAAAATTTCCACCAAAATATTTTACAAAAAAATCATTTCTCTTAATAAAATAATCATTAGCATTTTCAAAATTTAAATTGTCTTTAAAAATCTCATTGTTTTTAATAAATTTTTTAAAAAGCTTTCTTTTTTTATCAAAATCAATTTGTGCATTTGTAGTATAATACTTCTCTAAAAACCAAGCATCATTTGGGTCATATTCTGTATGATTACTTAAAGTGTTTATTAAAAAATAAAAATTTCTATTTAGATTAGATTGTACTGTTTTAACAGTTTCAGTATTTAAATTAAACTTATAAATATTTTTATTATAAATATTTTGAAAATAAATAACTATACTTAATAAAATAGATAGAAAAATGATAAGTTTATTATTTTTTTTTGAAAAATAAGATTTAGTTGTCATAGTAAATACTTTTGATTTTATTATGAGGTATTTTTAAAAATGACATGATTAATGAATTATTTTTTTCTGTTGAAATTCTAAATTTAGTATTTTTTTTAATTAATGTTATAAATTTAAAATCATCCTTAATCTTTTTTTTTAAATTTTCTGTTTCCACATACACATTGCCCTTTATACACAACAGAACAGTATCGCAATTTTTGTGACATCGCCAAGTCTTGGGAATTTTTTTTTTAATTGTGGTAATATAAGTTTCCTTTATTGGAAATAATTTTTTCGAATTAAGTACTTTAAATATATTGCCTTTTTTAAGAGATATTTTGTCGATTTTTATAAACCTCATTATAGACTAAAATATTTTTCTATTTGTTTATAAGTTATTCTTTCAATATTTTTTTTATTTGTAAAATAACAGTTATACCAATCACATATAAATTTAATTGTATTTTTAATGTTTAATTTATTTTCCCAATTTAACTCTCTTTTAATTTTTGCAACATTTAAATTTAAATTTGTTGCTTCAACAGTGTTCTTTTTTTCAAATACTTGAAATTTAATTTTTTCTAATTTCCAATTTTTATTTAACAATCTTAATAATTTAATCACAGTTAAATTATTTGTTCCTTTTGGACCAATATTGTAACTACTAAAATATTTTTTTGATTTATAAATTTTTTGTATAATATGAATATATGATGCAACTGGCTCAAGAACATGCTGCCAAGGCCTATTAGCATTTGGTGATCTAATATTAATTATTTTTTTTAATTCCCAGTTGAAAAAAATATCTGGCAACAATCTATTGGCTGACCAATCTCCACCACCAATTACGTTACCTGCTCTAACAGTTACAATATTAATGTTTTTATTTTTAATTAGATAAGACTCAAAATAACTTTTAATAGCAATTTCCGCCATAGCTTTTGATGCGCCATATGGCTCTATTCCACCAAGAATTGAACTCTCATTATAGTAGCCTTTCGTAGTGGGATAATAACATTTGTCTGATGTCACCATTACTATTGCAAGATTTTTCTTATAATTTTTTACTGCTTCTAGTAAATTTATTGAACCTATTGTATTTGTTTTAAAGGTTTCCAAAGGTTCTTTTAGAGATCTAAGAACCAGTGATTGCGCCGCACAATGGAATATCATATCTGGTTTTTCTTTTTTTATTAATTCTCTAATTTTTTTAATATTTTGAATATCAATGAAATGTGTAGTCATTTTTTTATTTAATTTCAAAATTTTAAAAAGAGATGGTGTGGTAGGAATATTTTTAGATAAGCCAATAACTTTTGCTCCAAACAATATAAGAGTAGCTGACAACCAGGCTCCCTTGAAACCTGTGTTACCCGTAACAAGAACCTTTTTATTTTTGAAAAATTTTTTATATTTAATAATCATTCTATTTTCTTAACAAATTTTCTATAATTTTTTTATCTCTTAACGTATCTACACATTGCCAAAAACCTTTGTGTTTGTATGCAAATAATTTATTTTTATATTTTGATATTTTTTTCAATGTTTCTTTCTCAAAATTTTCATTTTTTTTTAAAAACTTAAAAATTTTATTTGATATTACAAAAAAACCACCATTTATCCAAGAGTCTTCGATTGGTTTTTCATTAAACTCTTTTACATATCCTGAATTTTTTTTTAAAATTATCTGTCCAAATCTAGAAGGTTGTCTTACAGAAGTAACAGTAACAACAGGGTCTTTTTTTATGTGTGATTTTAGAAGATCTTTTAAATTTACATCTGACAATCCATCACCATAAGTGGCAAAAAATAACTTTTCATTTTTTAATAAATTCTTTAAATAAAAAATTCTCCCACCTGTTTCAGCTTTAAGACCTGTATTACAAATTTTTACATAAATCTTATTTTTGTTTTTTGATTTTTCGAAACTATTAAGAATATTGTTATCAAAGTTTTTTTTTCCTTTAAAATCTAAAAAAATATTTTTACTTTTTAATTTCTTAAAGTAATTAATTATATATTTATGTTTATAACCTGTAGAAACTATAAATTTATTAAATCCATGAGAAACATAAAAATCCATAATTCTAAGTAAAATCGGTTTTGAAAGTATCTCAATCATTGGCTTTGGTTTATAAATAGACTCACTTGCTATTCTTGTTCCAAATCCACCTGCAAATATTACACAAAACATTCTAATTGACCTTTCTAATTTGATTATTAATTATTTCATAACGATAATCAAAAAGTTTATTAGAATAGTTAACATGAGTAGACATTATTAATGTTAATTTATTTTTATATTCCATTAAAAAATTTACTAAAATATTTTGATTTTTATCATCTAGTGCTGAAAAGGGTTCATCTAAAATTAGAATTTCTGGTTTTTTGATCATTGATCTTATGATCAAGAATCTTTGCTGCTCACCTAATGAGAAATTATTTCCATCAAAACTTACTTTTTTATCCAGATCATCAATAAAGCCTTCTAGGTTTAAACTTTTCATCATTTCTATAATTTTCTGTTTATTTTCATCATTTTTTTTTTCACCCATTAATAGATTTTCTATTAATGAGGTGTCTTCAAAAAAAATTTTTTGTGACAAATATCCTATATTTAATATTTTCATATATTTTTTATAATTTAATTCGCCCTCATTAAGTGAAAAGCAGTCTGCTTCTTTAAAACCACATAAAAAATTTAACAAAGTACTTTTTCCAGATCCTGATGGCCCCTGTATGCAATGAAATTTATTTTTTTCAAATATCATATTTGCATTAATCAATATATTTTCTTTGTGGCTTATATTAAGTTTATCAATTTTTAATTCTTTTCCAATATTAGAGACTTGAACTGTATTAATTTCAAAATCGTCACTTAATGATTTATATCTATGGTTAATTTCATAAATCAAATTGAAACTATTTAACCTAAAAAATAATGTATCAAAAGAATTTTTAATTCTATTAATTGATGGAACTAATCTTATAAATATTAGTCCATAAATTGTAAAAAAAGATAAAGCTTCTTCACGACTAGTGTATTTTATACTTATTAATATTCCTATAGAAATTATTATAAATAAAAAATTTTCTAAAACTATTCTTGGCAAATAGACAATACTAAAATGGTAAAAAGTGGATCTTCTATATCGATGCAAATAATGTAAAAACAAACTTGTTGTTAGACTTTCTCTATTTAAGATTTCAATAGTTTTTCTATTTTTAAATATATTATAAAATTTTTGGTTTAAGTTTGTTAATGCGTCTTGTCTACTTTTACCACTATCTTTTGTTTTTTTTGAAAATGAAAAAAAATAAAATATGACAAATGGCACAAAAAATAATAAAATTATTAAGTTTCTGTTATCAAAATATATAAGAAAAGTGACCAATATAGCCAATATTAAAAGTTCTGTGATACAATCAAAAAACTTATTAAAAAAAGAGTTAAATAAAATATCAGCTTCTTTTATTAGTGAATTGTTATCTTGAAAAAAATTTTGATCTTCAATTCTATCTATTTTTATTTTAAAAATTCTTTTAATATTTAGCTCAATAAACTTATAAATACCAAAACTTAAAAATCTTGATTTGAAAATAATTATTAAAGCCTGACAGATGAATTTTATGAAGAAAAAAATTGTTACAAATAGAAAAATATTAACTAAATTATTTTGTGAACAAAAACTTATTTGGTTCAAAATATAACCTAAAAAACTTTGTGGATTAGCACATAAACTGGACTCTGGACTCAGAATTTCAATTATTATAATGATAAAAAAACCTAGTCCAAAAATTTCAAGCAAAGCAAATGAAATAGTTAACAACATCATAATTAACAAATTTTTATAGCCATGAATTTGACTTAAAAAATTAATTATTTTTATGAACATAAAATTTTCTCTTTTCACTTATAATCATTACAATTACTAACATCCAAAACTCTAGTGTTTTATAAGAAGTACTTAACATTAATGCATAAATAAATGGGAAAAATCCTGCTATGGCGATTGGATTTAAATTAATGATATTAAAATATATTCTAATAGAAATCTTATACATCAAAATAATTGAAAAAATTAGACCAATTATTCCATGTTTATAATAAAAGTGTAAGAAAAAGTTATGAACAAAATTCGTATATCCATTAGTAGATTTACTTAAAATCAATGACCCAACGCCTTTTCCAAAAATTATATCAAAGGGTGACACTAAATTTTCATACGCAGCCCGAAACTCAAACAATCTATTATTAAAAAAATTAGATTTTAACTTGAAAAATATTTCTGTTAATTCAAGATTATACAAAATAAATGAAATTAAGATTACCATTATAGTGATTCCAATTTTATTGACTATATTATTCTTCTGATATTCATCATTTAAATACTTTTTTCTATATAGATAAACTATTAGATAGAGTGAGAGGCCAAAAAAAACTAATAATGAAGATCTAATTGCTAGTTTGGTAGAAAAAAAAAGGTAAGCATAAATAAAAATTATTGAAAATATAAAAATGAAAACTCTATCAACTTTTTTTTTTAAGAAAAATTTAATTAGAATTAGAGGCAATAAAGTGCTTACAAATAGAATTGATATATTTATTATTAGATATCTTTTATCAATAACAAGGTTAGTAAAATCATAATGCAAAGAAATTGATGTATAATAGGAACGTATTAAAAAGAATACACCTGTGATGATGAGAAAAAATAAAACTACTTTTAAATCAAATTTGGATCTTTCAATTAAAAATAGCATTAGAAAAAAATAACCCATATATCCATAAAAAATAAAATCTCTTAAAACTTTGTTTAAAGAATTGGCTTGATACATAGAAATGAAAAAACCATAAATAAGCACTATAGAAAAAAAAATGAGTAATTTATCTTTATAATTATTTTGGATGAATTCAACAAAATTAGTAATATTTATTGAAGCAATTATTAAAATAATCATTGCTACTTCTACAACTCCAATTTTTGATGTTGTGGGTGAGCCATATAAAGAATATAATAATGAAAATATTACAAAAGATATTTGATTAAAATTCATATTTAAATGTTTCACGATACGATTACTAACTTATTTTTTTTTTGTGTAATCTCACTAGTTATTTTTTTAATCATAAAAAAAAACATTAGTTTTTTTGCAAATAGTCTTTATTTAATTGATAGTAATATTCAATCAAAAAACACACCTTTATTAGGTGGGGTATTTTTATCATTAGCATTATTGATTATTTATATCATTTTACTAGTTAACTCTAACAAAAATTATTTTCATTCTGAATTTGTATATGTATTTGCAATATTTGTATTAGGAGCTTTTGATGATGCAAAAAATATTAGAGCAGTTTTAAGGTTACTATTTTCTGCTTTAATTGTTTTTTTTATAATTCAAACTAATGAAGTTTTAATTGTAAATTTTCTATACATAGATAAGTTTTATATTTTAAATAATCACTTCTCAATATTTTTTACAATTTTGTGTTTTTTATTATTTCAGAATGCATTAAATTTAATGGATGGAGTAAATTGTTTAGTTTTATCATTTTGTTTACTAATATTGATAATTTTATTGTTAGTAGATCAAAATCATTTTGAAATTAAATTATCTTTAATAATAACCAGTATTTATCTTCTGTATCTAAATTACAAAAATATTACATTTTTAGGAGATAGTGGTGTTTATACTTTAAGTTTTATTATTTCTATTTTTACGATTGAAGCTTATAAATATAATTATCAAATATTTGACCTAGCAGATATTTTGATACTTTTTTCTTTGCCAGGATACGATATGTTTAGACTTTTCGTTCAAAGAACTATTAACAAAAAGCATCCATTTACAAAAGATAATAATCATCTCCACCACTTTTTAATAGCTAAATCATATGGTCCAGCTCAAATATCGATAATTTATTTATTTGTAACAATTTTATTATTTTCATTAAACTACTTCTTTAATTTAAGCTTTGTGATTTCAGTAATATTAAGTGTTGTCTTTTATTTGCTAATTTTAAATTATGCTAAAAATTAGCACTATTACCAGCACCCTAAATGCTGAAAAAGATATAGATGAATTTGTAAAAAACTTTAGCAAACAGAAATATAAATTTAAAGAATTAGTTATAGTTGATGGTGGTTCGACTGACTTAACAATCAAAAAATTGAATTTTTTAAAAAAAAAATATAGTTTTTTAAAAGTATTGCTTAAGAAAAAATCTTCTATATATGAGGCTTTAAATTATGGAATAAAAAGAGCAAAAGGTCAAATTATCAATATATTAGGTAGTGATGATAAATTTTTAAAAGTTAACTGTTTTAATAAAGTTAATAGTATATTTAAAAAAAAAAATATAAATTTTATTTATGGTAATTGTATTTATACAAAAAATAATAGAATAATTAGAGTATATTCAAAAAAAAAATTTAATCTTTTCTCACTAAACTATGGGTTTATGCCAGCCCACACTACTTTATTTATTGACAAAAAAAATTATAAAAAACTTAATTACTACTCAACTAAATACAGATTAGCTTCTGATTTTGAATTTTGTTACAGGCTTTTTAAAATTAAGAATATTAAATTCTTTTATTATAACAAATATATTGTTTCTATGAAATCAGGAGGTGCTAGTAACTCAAGTATTAGTAATATCTTAAGATCAAATTTTGAGGTGTATAAAATACTAAAAAAAAATGGAAAAAAGTTTATTTTAATTAGAATTTTATTTAAATTATCTATTAAAATATTTGAATTATTTAAGTTTAAAACATCATTAATTTTTAAAAATTGACTTAAATTCATTTGAATTAAAAGAATATTCATCCATATTTAAGGTTTTAAAATTATTCTCTAAATCGAAATTAATGATCTTATTTTCTAATTCATTTAATTTATAACAAGAATTATTGTCGACTAAATTGACTGAAGTTTTGGTTCTATCTATTATTTTCATATAATGAGGATTGCAATATTCTAAATACTTTTCTTTTAAAAAATATGCTATCCAGCTTGAAGAATTGTTTACAACAATTGAAAATTTTGATTTAACAAAACATTCAACAACATGGTCAGTTGTAAACGAAAATTTAATAAAATTTTCATTCATAAGATTAATTTTATTTTCAATAGTCTCTATGTTCATTGAGGGATGTGCTTTTAAAATGATATCTAAGTTATTATCTTTTTTTTTTAAAATATTTACTATTAAATTAATTTCTTCATAAAATTTATCTTCACTGCCAAAAACTTTACCTAAAATTATAGTTGCTTGATTTTTTTTTTTAAAGTTAAATTTTTTTTCTAAAAAATTTTTCCAATCTTTGCATGAATAAGGGTGACCTATTAAAATATAATTAAAAAAATTTAATTTATTTATATAATGATTTTTTTCAGATGCATGAGATAAAAGAACTTTATGAAATTTAAATAAATTTTTTTGTTTTTGAGGTAGCCAATCTTGGTAAACTTGAACAGCATGAGGATATAAAATGACTTCTTTTCTTAAGAAATTGCACAAGAAAGAAAAAAATTTAGAGGATTTAGTTGAATTGCTTTTTTCAAAAAAAATTTTC
>TARA_B110000027_G_scaffold23528_1_pt1 | contig 11623 bp, 10 predicted proteins | sample TARA_B110000027 | Tara Oceans TARA_B110000027 (sample SAMEA4397101) | marine metagenome | biome: Polar Biome; feature: [SRF] surface water layer (ENVO:00010504); material: water (ENVO:00002006), including particulate matter (ENVO:01000060) such as... | depth 5 m
GAAATGAAGTGCCAAACAAATTTAGAAAAAATTATCTACTTTTTGACCATCATATCAGCCTCCTTCATTTTTATGGTGTCAAATTAATAAAAAAAATTTATGGCAAAAAAATTATTCTTATAAGTGGACAATCATGTGATAGTATTTTGTCATTTGGGCCATCCCAATATACAGTTTCGAATTTTATAGCTAGAATTCTAATTCATTTACCTTTTAGTATCTTTTCAAAATTTTTAATTAAATTAATTAATTTAAAGTTTAAAAAGAAAATTTTTATAATAAAAAATTTTAAAGAATATTATAGGTATTTTTATTATTCTTTTTTTTATTATGTTATTGGTTATGAAAATAATAGCAAGTTTCCTTATGATAAAAAAGTTTTTAATTTTACACATTCTAAAAATAAAAAAATTTCAAATTTAATGTACCTAAAATGCCATGGATTTCTTCAGGGCCCTGATAATCTTATATTAATCAAAGTTGCTGAATTTTTTAAAATAAATTACGTAGTCATGCCCTATACGTCATATAATTTTATAAAAATAATTTGTCAAAATTACAACTTTAAATTAGATATTTTATTTCCTAAATATATAATTGATGACTTATTAAAAAGTTATTTTATAATAAAAGTTAAAAACTTTATTTACAAAAAAAAAAGTAAAGTTAAACTATCTGATCTTGATACTAAAATAAAAAAAGACCACATTAATAGAATATTACATGAAATTAGATAAAACAAACTTACCTTTTTTAAAAGGTAAAAAAATATATTTAAGAGAGTTTTTAAAAAAAGATATTAATAAAAATTATCTTCAATGGATAAATTCTAAAGAAAATAATTTTTTTCTAGAGACAGGAAAATTTCCAGTTAATTATAAAGATTTAGAAAATTATTATCTTAAAAACTTAAATTCAAAAAATGCAATTTTGTTTGCAATATGTGATAATAAAAATCGTCATATAGGTAATTGTTCAATTTCTCAAATTGATTGGATTAATAGAAGATGTACTTATGGTAGGTTAATTGGAAAAAAAAATGTTGCTAAAGGAGCTGGTACAGAAGTTTTAAAATTACTACAAAAATTTGTTTTTGAAGAACTAAATTTAAACTCAATGTGGACTGGAGTATGTAAAGATAATATTTCATCAATCAAAAGTAATTTAAAAGCAGGAATGATTAAGACTGGTTTTTTTAAAGAAGCTTTTTTTAAGTCAAGTAAATATTATGATGTAGAAATTTTTTCTATTACAAAAAAACAATTTTTAAAAGTAAAGTAATCTGAAAAATAAAAAAATTTTAATTATAACAGATTCTTACAATCCTGATAAGACAGCTGCAGCCCAGATTATTAATGACTTAATGAATCATTTGATTAAACTTGGTCACAAAGTTTTAATCATAGTACCAAGAGATAGTTCAAAAATATTTTTAAAAGACAAAAATATTGTTAATATAAATTGTGGAAAAATAAAAAGTAAACATCTTTATATTAGAGGTTTATTTGAATTATATATGGAGTATAGATTATATTATTCAGCTGTGCCTTTTGTTGAAGAATTTAAACCAGATCAAATAATTTGCTATTCACCATCAATATTTTTTAAATTTCTAATCAAAAAATTAATAAAAAAATTTAATGCAAAATCTTATTTAATCTTAAGAGATATTTTTCCTTATTGGGCAATAGAGTGTGGTTATATAAATAATTTTTTTATAAAAAAATTTTATATTAACTATTTTCACTCATTTTTAAAAATATTTGATAAAATTGGAGTTGAGTCTTTTTCAAACATCAAATACTTAAAAAAAAAAACTAAATTGCAAAATGTTCATCATTTACCAAATTGGATAAAAATTGACAATCATTTATCAAAAAAATCACAAAATAATAAAAAAAGCTTCATCTTTAGTGGAAACCTTGGTGGAGGTCAGGATTTAGATAAATTATTAAATTTTTATTCTAAACTTAAAAAAAATAAGTCCAATTGTGAACTTTCAATTTTAGGAGAAGGGATGCAAAAAATAAGTCAGCAAAAAATTACATCTCTTAATATCAAAACTGTAAATAAAGTCTCTTATAAAAAATTTATTAGGGTTTTATGTAAATATGATTATGGAGTGGTTTCACTAAAAGAGAAGATAGTTAGTGTCAATTATCCTGGTAAATTATTAACTTATCTTGGATGTGGTCTTCCTATTGTTTTATTGTCAAATAAAAAAAATGAATTAACAGAATTTATTATTAAAAATAAAATAGGTGTTGTTATTAACGATATAGAAGATATTAATAAAAAAATTAAATATTTAAATATTATAAAAAATAATTTTTTTAAAAATAAAACTCATATTAAAATTTTAAAAAAATTCTTTAGTATTGAAAAAAATATTTTAAAAATTCTTAAATAATCATGTTCAAAATAAATTCTGATTTTTATAAATTTACAACTTTAAATATTTTAGACAAAGCTATTGCATATGTAACACCTCTATTAATTTTACACTTTTTTAATGATATATATCTTTACACCAGCATTGAATTTGTCTATTCCATGACCCTTATTATCAATATTGCTATTGATTTTGGTCTTAGAGGATATATGAATTATTCTTTTAGATTTGAGAAAAAAGTAGAAGATTATACAAGTTCAATTATTAAAACATTTAATTTTCTTTTATTAATTTATTCTATCTTATTTATTTTAATCTTTTTAATTTCTAAAAATTATTTACAAATAGATTACTCAATTATTTATCTTATTTTTGTAAGAGGAATTTATTTAAGTATAATAAATATATACAGGGTATATTTCAGATTAAATTCAAATCCGATTTATATTTTTATTATTTCAATTCCAATTCAAATATTCACAGTAATTTTGATACTAATATTTTATCATTTTAATAAACAATTTTATTTACACTATTTTTTTATATCAATATTAATTTTTTTAATTTGTTATTTTATTAAGATAATTTTAAAAAAAGAAATTCAATTCAATTTATTTGAAAATATTAAATTCATAAAAAAATCATTAAAATATTATTGGGCAATAATATTTTCTAGCATAATATCAATTATGATTGGTAATTATGCCAAAGTTTATTCATATTTGAATTTAAGTGAAATTGAAACAGCCAAAATATCATTTTTATTAAGAACGCTAATGCTTATACAACTAATGCACTCATCATTTGCAGCTTTTAATTTAAAAAAAATATTTAGTAATTCAAGTAAAGTAATGTCAAAAAAATTATTCTATAGTTATTTGATAATTTTATTATTTTCATCTATCCTAGTTATGATATTAATTTCGGCTTATAGTAAATATTTAAATTTAAATTACACAATAGATTTAACATTTATTTTTTTGTATATTTACGTTTTAAGTTGGTGCATAGGAGCTTATTTTGAGCAGTACATAAGTAAATTCAATAAAAACATAAATATTTTGTATAACAATTTGATTTCAATAGCTTCGTATTTTATGGTTATTTATTATTATAAAGATATTTCCATTATGGTTTTATCATTTGCAATGGCATTTTCTTCCTTAATATATTCAATTTTGACAATAATCAGAGTAAATAAATTAAATATAAAAATATCATGAAAAATATATGTTTAATTGCAAATTTTGAAAAAACACAATTATTTTCTGAAGTAACTAAAACATTTGATCCCAAAAAAATTTTTTGGATAGTGTATAATGAAAAACTAAAAAACTATTTATCAACAAAATTTTTAGATAAGAACATCTTATATTTGCCAAAGATTATAGAAAATTATTCTAATTCTTTTAATGAAAGTAATACAATAAAATTAAATGAAATAGTTAACTCAGATCGGTCATTAAAAAACAATGATAAAACTAATATAGATTATTTAAACAAGTCTTCCAAAAAAATTGAAAAATTTTTAGTAAATAATAAAATAAATTATGTTTTTGGAGAATTAACGTGGTCAATCGAAATTTTGACTTTTCACATATGTAAAAAAATTGGACTAGCTAAAATTCAATATTTTAATCCTTCTTCTATTCGTATTCCGCTTAATAGATTTAATTTTTTTACAGATTTACATCAGTCAGAATATTTAATTAAAAAAAAAAATATTTTTGCAATAAAATTTATAAATACTTTTAGTTGTCAAAAAGAATATAGTAAATATATCAATGGGATTTCAAAATCTAGTAATAGTATTTTTTATATAAAAAAATTAATTAAGATTATTTTTAATGATTATTTTGACAAAAATGATCCTACTAGAATTTCAAAAAAGAATAGAATTATAAAATTCTTTAAAAAAAAAATAAATACATTATTTTTTAATCTTATTAGTAAGAAAAAAATAATTTTTTTAAATAGAAAAAAATTTATAATTTTTTTCCTACAAAAGAAACCAGAACAAAGCATAGACGTTAAAGGAATGTATTACGATGACAATATTAAAAATATAGAGAATATTTGGAAGTTGATGCCATCTAATTATTATCTAGTGATAAAAGAACACCCAAATAATATTGGTAATTATGATAAAAATTTCTACAATAAAATATTAGATAAAAATAACACTTATTTAATAGATACCAAAGAAAATTTTAATAAATTGGTAAAAAAAAGCATAGCAACATTTTCAATTAATTCAACAGCAAGTATGAATGCTTCTCTTTTAAAAATTCCAAGTTTTACTTTTGCAAAAAGTTTTTTTAATGAAATTAAGTACTCATTGAGAATTAGTACAGACGATATTATTGATAATAATTTATTCGAATTAATTAGAAAATTAAAAGATAGTAATAAAAATAAAAAAGATTTTAGCAAATTAAACTATTTGAAAAACTCATTTGAGGGCAATCTTTTTAATAAAGAAATATATTCTAAATCAAATATTCATAATTTAAGAAAAGCAATACTACAAGTAAGCAAATGAACAAATTTTTGATATATAAGTTACTACAGCTAGTATACGGCGAATTATTCAATACCAATAATAAATTTAGCAAAAGATTGATGAGGCTGATTTGCAGAACACCATTTAAAGATTTTATATATATAGTCTTTAAAATTTTTAAAAAAAAAAACCCTACATTGAAAACAAATAATGATGATTTATTTATTAACAACTTAGATTCTCAAAAAATTTTAAATAATTTACACAAAAGTGGAATATGCGAAAATATAAATTTAAAACAAAGTATTGTTGATAATATATTGTTAAAAATAAAAGATAAAAAATTTCAAATCAATAGAACAAAAAAAAATATTTATTTAGATGAAAAAAAAAATTTTAAAAATATTTATTTATTAAGATTATTTAATCCACATAAAACAATTGAAGAGATTGATCAAATAGCACACAACAATGCTTTACTTGTATCAGTTAGAGAATATGTAAATTCTGAACCAATAATCTTGTCATCACAAATATGGTGGACTTTTCCACACTATGATGAATTTGGAATTGCAAATAATCCTCCTGGAAATGAGTTTGGTTTTCATTATGATGTTGATGATTTTAAATTTTTAAAATTATTTTTTTATTTAAATGATGTTAATTCAAATTCTGGACCACATGTTTATATTAAAAACCATAATAAAAAAAATTTTAAAGAGTATCTAAATAGAAGAATAACTGATGATGAAGCTAATGAATATTATGAAGAAAATATTCATACCATATTGGGTAAGACTGGAAATGGATTTATTGAAGATACCTCTTTCTATCATAAAGGGAGTAATCCTAAAAATAATCACAGCAGAGGTATTTTACAAATAGTTTATGGAATTAAAAACTGGGATGATTTATCTTGAAAAAACAACTTTTTATAGATTTATCATGGATAAATATTAAACATTCAGGCGGAGGCTATCATTCAGTTCAAAATATTATAAATAGCATTTTGAATAACAAAAATATCTTAGCAATTTATGATATAGTAATAATTACAAGAAAAAAATTTTTAAAAAAAAAATACTCTAAAAAAATAAAAATTGTCGAATTGCCTAATTTTTATTTTTTTAATTTTTTTATAAGGTGGTTTATTTTATTTTTTCTTTCTAACAATAAAAAAAAGCAAATTTATTTTTGTCCAAATATATATTGTGCTTTATTTAAATTTAATTTTAAAACAATTAATGTTTTTCATGATAATCAATGGAAATATTATCCAGAATATTATTCATTTTTAAAAATTTTTTGGATCAAATTAAATATTTTTTTTTGTATAAAATTAAGCGATAAAATAATTTGTACTTCTAAATTCATTTTTAATCAGTTTAAACATTTAGATAAAAAAAAAAAATTAAAGCAAATCTATATTCCTTTTAAAAAAATAAATAAATACAAAAAGATATCAAAATTAAATGAAAAATATGTACTGATATTCTCTTCTCTTCTTCCACATAAAAATATAAATATTATTATAAAAATATTTCTAAATTCAAATAGTTTTAAAAATATAAATAATTTAGTTATTGCTGGTATGGGGGGTAAAAATAAAAAAATTACTTCTGGAAATAAAAATGTGATTTTTATGAAAAATGTTACTGAGAATGAGAAAAATTGGTTATTTAAAAATTGTGAATATTTTATTCATCCCTCAAAATATGAAGGATTTGGAATGACAATCGTTGAGGCTATGCTTGAAAAAAAAATGATTATTTGTAGTGATTTAAAAATATTTAGAGAAATAGGTCAAAATTCACTTACTTATGTTAAAAATTATTCTAGTCAAAAAAGTTGGTTAAAGAGTATTTCATGTTTAAACTATAAAAAATCAAATAAGTTAAAAAAAATAAACGTTGAAAATATTTTTTCTTTTAAAGTTATTTCAGATAATTATTTTAATATTTTTGAAAATTTAAAAAAATGATAAATAATGTAGTTTTTAGATTAGATTGCGGAAAAATAATTGGTAGTGGTCATCTAATGAGATGTCTAGCTTTAGCTCGCTCACTAAAAAAAATAAATTATAAATGTTTTTTTGTTGCTTATGATTTTACTAAAGAAATTATTGAAAAAGAAATAAATAATGAATTTCAAATTTTTTATTTGAATTCAATAAAATATAAAAAAAATCCAGATGAATTTGAGAAATTGATATTTAATCACAAAAAAAATTTATATTCTTCAAAAGAAAAGGATGAATTTTTAAATATAATTTTAAAAAAGATAAGAAATGTCAAAATTGTAATCGTAGATCATTATGGTTTATCGTACAAATGGGAAAAATTTATTAAAAAAAATTTTAAAAATAAATTAGTTGTAATTGATGATTTCTTTAATCGAAAGCATTTTTGTGATTTATTAATTGATCCAACAGGTCAATACATAAAAAATAAATTTGATCAAGTTAACAATATATTATCTGGAACAAAGTATGCGGTAATTAACAAAAGCTTTCATAAGCAGATAGTAAATAAAAAAAAATTTATATTTGTTAGTTTTGGATCAATGGATAAAATGGGAATGACTTTAAAAACTGTCAATGAATTATTAAATATAAAATTTAAACTTAAAATTGTTGTTGCAATTTCAAAGTTTTCCAAAAATTACTCAAAATTACTTGAATATCAAAGAACAGGTAAAATAATTATATGTAATGAGATTATAGATATAAATTATTTCTTAAATAGATCATTTTGTGCAATTGGTGCAGCTGGAACTTCTTCATTTGAAAGAATATATTTAGAAATACCATCTTTAGTTTTTAAAACTGCCTTAAATCAAAATAATGTTTTAAAGACATTATCTAATTTAAATAGTGTTCAAATTGGAAATAGTAAAAATATTAAAAAATCATTAATAAAATTTCTTAATTCATATAATAAATTTAAAATAGATATTATTGTTGATAAATTTGGGGCTGAAAGAATAGTACCAAACCTTACCAATCATAAAAATGAAATCGAATTTGAATTTTTTCAAAATAATATTGAGCACCGTGATGCATTGTTTCTAATGAGAAATATGTCGCAACATTTTTCCACTTCAAAAATAACTAATCATAAAATTTTTTATGATGAACATAATAGTTGGTGTAATTATATTGATAAAAATAACACAGATTTAATTTATATAATAAACTATAAAAATATGTCTATTGGTTATCTAAGATATCATTTTCAAAAAGAGAAAATAATAAGAAAAAAATTTATAGAAATATCTATTTTTATACAAGATGAATACAGCAATCAAAATTTTGGCTCTTATACACTAAATTTTTTTAACAGATTGCTCTCTGATCAAAATATTTTAGCTGAGATTTCAAAAAATAATAAAAGCTCATTAAAATTTTTCGAGAAAAACGGTTTTAGTTTAATTTCTAAAAATAAAAAAATTAAATTATTTTAATTTTTTTTGTGAAAAAACTTAATATATCCAAAGTAACTTAATATAATTTTAGAAATTTTTTTTGAAAAATCTTTAATTAAATAATCAATTGGTATTTCTGAGTTTTTTTTATTTTTGTTTAATAAATTTATACATTCATGGAGATTTTTCTTATCAAGACCTGAAACTAATAGTGTTCCTGTATCCATTCCTTCTGGTCGTTCATGAGAATTTCTTATCATTATAGATTTAGTTTTTAGTATCGCCGTCTCCTCCATAAGTGTTCCACTATCAGATATAACAAAATCACTATTTTTTTGAAGAGCAATATAATCAGTAAAAGATAATGGTTTTAATGAATTTACAATCTTATTAAAATTTATCAGTTTTTTATGTTTTTTTAGTCTTGCTAAAAGACCTGGATGTGTACTAACAACAATCTTTCCATTATAATTTTTAGATACCATTTCTATACATTCAAAAACATTAAAAAAATTATTTTTTATATCTAAGTTTTCATTTCTATGAATACTTACAACTACATATTTATTTTTTACAAGTTTATATTTTTTAAGTACCTTAGAAGCATTAATTTTATTTTTATAATAGTTTAATACTTCGTACATAGGCGAACCTGTTTTAATAATTGTTTGTGGATGTATACCTTCTCGTATTAGATTTTGTCTAGCATGCTCAGTATAAACTAAATTTATCTCACTAGTATGATCAATTATTCTTCTGTTTATTTCTTCAGGTACGTTTTCATCAAAACAGCGATTTCCTGCCTCTAAATGAAAGATTGGAACACCAAGTTTTTTTGCAGCTAAAGCTGAGTAGCAACTATTAGTATCACCCAGTATGACCAAACATTCTGGGTTTTCTTTTTCAATAATTTTACCACATTCTTTTATTGTTTTTGATATTGTTTCATAGTGAGTATTTGATCGGACTTCAATTTGGTAATCTGGTTTTCTTATCTTTAGATCTTCAAAGAAAATCTTACTTAATTCATATGTAAAATTTTGATTAGTATTAACCAGGATATTTGTGAAATTTTTATCTAATTCTTTAATAGTTAGAGACATTTTAATTATCTCAGGTCTTGTCCCCACTATTGTTAGTATTTTCATTATTTTCTTACTGTAAACAAATTTTTTATTGGTTTATATTTTAATAATTTTTTCTTATTATTTACTTTTTTGTTTATTTGAATAATTACATCTTTATAAACTTTAATTGTATCATTTATATGCTTTTTTTTATGGGAAAAATTTATATTGTTTGTCCCAAATGTGAAAACACCTCTTTTTATTACTTCTTGAAGAAATAAGGTTTTAATTTCCTCTTTTTTATAATTTTTAAAATCTTTGAAAATAAAAAAAGTCCACGTTGGATTTCCTACTAAATTAATAAACATAACTTCTTCATCTTTTAGAAATTCAGTAATTTCAGTTTTTAAGTAAATTCCCATTTTATAAAGATGATTAATAACATTCTTTTTTTCAAAAAAATTAATTACACTAATTGCTGCTGAAAGTGACAATGCTTCTCCCCCAAATGTAGATGAGAAAAAAATATCTTCACATTTTTTCATATACTTTTTCTTACCTACAAGAACTGATAATGGAAAACCGTTCGCAATACCCTTTCCCAAAGTTGTTAGATCTGGGGTCACGTTGAAAATTTTTTGAGCACCACCAAGAGAAAATCTGAATCCAGTACAAATCTCATCAAATATTAATATTATTTTATTTTTTGTACAAAAAGTTCTTATCTGTTTGAGAAAATTTTTTTTAGGCTCAACAGTATTCATTGGTTCAATAATAACTGCAGCAACTTTTTTTCCAGCTTTTTGGTATTGTTCAAGAAAAGAATTAAAGTTATTAAATTCGAAGTTAAATGATTGCTTGCTAATTTCATTGGGCACTCCGTTATTCATAGATGTCGACCCTATATACCAATCATGCCATCCATGATAACCAGAAAACATTATATTATTCTGTTTTGTAATACTTCTCGCCAACCTGATTGCAGCAGTAGTTACATCTGAACCGTTTTTTGCATATCTAACCATTTCAGCACAGGGAACATGTTTAATAATTTTTTTTGCTAATTGATATTCAAGTTTAGTCGCCAAAGAGAATGAAACACCATTGTTTAATTGTTTTTTAATTGCTGAATTAATTTCTTTAACATTATAGCCAACTGTAACACTTAACAGTCCACTTACCATATCAATGAACTTGTTATTATCTATATCCCAAAAATAGCAACCATTTCCTTTTTTAACAAACAGAGGACTATTTTTTTTTGGAAGAAATCTGTAACTTTTACTGAAGGTTTGAGATCCCAAAGGTATAATATTCTTAACATCATTAAATAATAAATTACTTTGATTAAATTTCATTTTGATAAGTTGGTCTAATTTGAAAATATCTTTTTTTATCATTAAGTATAATTTTAGATATTGATTTTAAATCTGGTTTATAAATTGACTTATATTTTTGAAATATTTTTTTTATTTTTAAATAATCTTGATATGTGTCTAGTGTGAGCCTGTATTTAGATAAATTAATTTTATTTTTTAAGTTATATTTTTTTATATTATCATTTTTTAGCATATCTAAAGTTACATGTTCTTTACTTTTTTTAGACTTAGAATTCATTAATGTTTTTTTTAATAAATCAAAAGAAAATATTTCAACATCAAAACCATCAGGAAAAGTTGGATTTATTATATTTGAAGCATATTGTACCTTTTTTGCTTTATAAGCATTACACAATTTCGTAATAATATTTGGGTCTATTAATGGGCAATCAGAAGTTATTCTTACCACATCATTTAATAGATTTTTTTTAGAGCAATCATAATATCTTTTTAAAACATTGTTCAGGCTTCCTCTAAAAATGGGAATATTTTTTTTTTTACAAATAGTTTCTATTATATCATCACTTTTTGATTTGCTTGTTACAATAATAGCTTTATCAATCAATTCAGATTTTAAGGTTCTTTTGTAAACAATTAAAAAAATTTGCTGATTTAATATCTTCATTAAAACTTTTGATTTGAGTCTTTTAGAAGAGGTTCTAGCTTGAATTAATGCAGTGTACAAACTTAGTCCTCACATTGGAAAATTATATGAAATGCTTCTGCATATTCTGCATTGATAGGTGAACCACGATATGACATGAGTGCAGTAATTTTTTTTATTGATCTTGGTTGATCATCATCATCAACTTCTTTCCCATATAATTTAATTGCTTCAATTTTTTTTTTAAAATTTTTT
>TARA_B110000027_G_C16122261_1_pt1 | contig 11591 bp, 5 predicted proteins | sample TARA_B110000027 | Tara Oceans TARA_B110000027 (sample SAMEA4397101) | marine metagenome | biome: Polar Biome; feature: [SRF] surface water layer (ENVO:00010504); material: water (ENVO:00002006), including particulate matter (ENVO:01000060) such as... | depth 5 m
TGAAGTGATATTTGGTAGTTCAGACATTAATCTCAGACAGCATCAAGCGGATGCCCTAATTACTTCTTTGAAGGGAGTTAATGATAAAAAAAATGTGGTGGTAACTTCGGGGACAGGCTCCGGAAAGACTGAAAGTTTCTTATTGCCAATAATAGCGCGACTGCTAGATGAGAGAGTGGGGCATGAGCATTTGGCGATAAACCCTTGGTGGGATAAAAACTGGAGTAGTGAGAGACTATGGTCAGGAGTCAGACAAAGGGGAGGTGCTATAAAGCCTGCCATTAGAGCGATGGTGTTATACCCAACAAATGCTCTTGTTGAAGATCAAATGTCTCGTTTAAGAAGAACTGCTATCTTGGCTAGGGATCTTAATGGGGGAAATCCTCTTTTCTATTTTGGAAGGTATACCGGCTCAACAATGGGAGAAACTAAATTTCCACCTGATATTTTGGATTCTTATTGGAAAAAGAAACTAAAAAAAGAATCAAAGGAAATACAGAATATCCAGAAAGAATCTAGAGCGCTTTCAGACAGAGATTTAGAAATAAGAGCGCAGTTTCCTGAGCTAACTTGTGGAGAGATGTTGACACGTTGGGATATGATTGATGCCCCACCTGATATTTTAATAACAAATTTATCTATGCTAAACGTGATGCTTATGAGGGAGCATGAGGAATCCATGTTTCAGCAAACCCGTGATTGGCTCAATGATTCTCAAGAAAATGTGTTTACACTTGTCGTTGACGAGTTACATGCCTACAGAGGTAGCCAAGGAACTGAGGTTGCTCTTGTAGTGAGGAATTTACTTCAAAGGCTTGGAATTGACTATGACTCCCCTCAGTTGCGGTGTATAGCAACAAGCGCATCTTTAGATGCAGATTCTGATAAGTTTCTCGAGCAGTTCTTTGGTGTCCATAGAGATACATTTAGGATAATAAGTGGATCACCAATATCAGTAACCGCTGAATTACCCATTCCGAAAACTGCGATAGAATCCGCTATAGAGGCCTGTAAAAATCCAAATATAGAAGAGCTTAGAAATATTAATAAGACTTATAGATTACGAGAGTCTATTGCTGTAGCCGCCATGAAAGCTGGAGATATAAATAAAAAATGGTTGGTACCTGCTAGGATCGATAAGTTAGCCCATGAGCTCCTGGGAGAAAATAACTCAGACATAGCATTGCAGGCGATTTTAAGTTCTGTGTCGGCTTCAGATGGCGAAACTATAGATTATGTGGCTCCTTTGCCGTCGTTTCGAGCTCATATGTTTTTCCGGCAAATACAGGGCATGTGGGCCTGTTCTAACCCGAGATGCTCTGAGGTTGAGCCAAGTTATCAATATAAGAACAGAAATATAGGAAGGCTTTATAAGGAGCCGGCGATTAAATGTGTTTGTGGTGGCCAAGTACTAGAATTACTCTACTGCTACGATTGCAATGAAGTATATCTTGGCGGCTTCGTTAGTATGATGGATGGAGAGCCACTTGAAGGAGGGCAATATTTACTTTCGTCAATGCCTCAGCCAAACAAAGAGGCTGGGATGATACAGGAACGTATTTATGGGTCCGAATATATGTGGTTTTGGCCCTTCCACCCCGAGGCTAGGCAAAGTAAAAAAGAGGGGTCTTTCGTTGGACCTGTCAGGCCAGGTGATATGGATAGCTGGAACCATGAGTCACATAATTTTAAATTCGTTAATGCTGCATATCATCCGATTCAAGGTCTATTAAAAGCTTCAGACGAAGAAGAACAATACGGATTTGTACCTGCAAAGATGTATATCAGCCCAGTAGATGGTGTTGCGGCACTTCCGGAAATTTGTCCGTGCTGTTTGTCAGACAAGAAATGGTTGAACCGCCGGAATTTAAAAGCGTTTTATGCTGGAAAGGTAAGTACACCAATAAAAGCAATGCGAACTGGATTGAAAGCCAATATTCAGTTGTTAGCAGCGAGAGCATCATCGGCATTAGGCAGTGATGGGAAATCCGCTCAATCCGTTATTTTTACTGATAGTAGAGATGATGCTGCTGATGTTGCAGGTGGTATAGAGCTAAACCATTTTAGACAAGTGGTTCGACAGGCGGTGATTAGGAGCTTAATGGAATCCAATGATATTTCTCTAGATCAGCTCAGAGATTTAGCTAAGAAAGAGCTTGATCTAGTGGAATATAATATTGAAGAACAAATGCTATGGAATCAAATCGGTAAGGAAAATAGGCACTTGCAAGTAGCTTTAGTTGCAGAGGCCGGCGGTATATCAAATGAAAAACATGAGCAGATTGTAAGAAAGTACGCTGTGGATAATGCTGGCAATCGTATGCGGTGGACTGTGCTTGTAGAAAAGGTTGAAAACATACTTGTTGGTTTGGGTATAAACCCAGGCGGGACTGAGGTGTCTCGTTCACATATTAATGGTGAGTTTTGGATAAATTACTTCTCGCCGCCAAAGAAAAATTTATGGACTCCTTTAGATTTTGAGTCAAGAAAAGAAGGGCATGACTATCTGAGGAAACTTTTAGCTGTATCTATTGCAGAGGCGATCTTTGATGGAGGAGCAAGAGACTTAGAATCTTTAGGTGTGGGTAGTGTCGAAATGAAAGCTACTCTATCCGAGGGGCCGGTTGAATTTCCCGAAGCTCAGCGCAAAGAGATAGTTATAAATACAATTAGAATGTTGGGGCAAAAAAAATATTGGGCTGGAGGCAAACAATTCAGTAGCTCTAATGTACCTGCCCCAGTCAGGAAGTACTTCCTTAAACTATGCAAAAATGACAGCGATGCCGCTAACTATAAAATTGAGGTTATTAAGTCATTTTTACAAAATAGCGGAGTAATTGATGAAGACTGGCTTCTCCAAATCAATAACGCTTCATTCCCAGTGGATTTATGCTTACAAACGTCTGAGTTAAAGATATGCAAGAGTTGTTCAAAATCAACATTTCATGCAACGTTAAATATATGCACGTCTCCTTACTGTGACACTAATGGGTTTATTGCCGCCAATACGCCTGAGGATTATTATCGATGGTTGTCCGCAGAGAATGAAAAAAGGTTACATGTGGAAGAGCTCACAGGCACAACAAAGCCGCTATCAGAGCAGCGGAGAAGGCAGCGTCATTTCAAGCAGGCTTTTCTGGAAGAAGAAAATTTTATAAAGAATGGTATAGACGCGTTAAGTGTTACTACCACGATGGAAGTTGGTGTAGATATCGGCTCTCTTAAGCTTGTTTTAATGGCCAATATGCCGCCTCAACGCTTCAATTATCAACAACGTGTGGGCCGAGCTGGTCGAGCGGGGCAGGCATTTTCTTATGCATTAACAATGTGCAGAAGCACATCACATGACGATTATTATTATAATTTTCCGGAGAAAATAACTGGTGACCCACCTCCACAGCCATACTTAGATATGGCAAGGCCAGAAATAATAAAACGAGTAGTTGGGGCTGAGGTCTTACGACTTGCATTTTTATCTTTAGACGATAGGCCAGTTAGAGTTTTTAATAGTACACACGGTACCTTTGGTAATTCAGTCGACTGGAGTGATCGGTATAGAGACTCTGTGGCCAAATGGCTAAGAAGCAGTCCTGAGGTCAAAAGCGTAGTAGAGAGATTAGCAGTATTTTCGGATCTAAATGGCACTCAAAAAAGAAATATAGAGGACTATTGTCGCGAACATCTTGTTTCAGCAATTGATAATGCAGTAAAAAGTGTTCATTTGATTCAAGAAGAGCTTAGTGAACGCCTTGCCTCGGCTGGAATTCTGCCGATGTTCGGATTTCCATCACGCACTCGCTCACTTTTTAAAGGTGGGCATGAAAACAAAGGAGACAAACTGACGATAAGTGATCGACCTCTAGATCATGCAATATGGAGTTTTTCTCCCGGTGCGGAGATAGCGAAGGATAAACAAATTCATACTGCTTATGGCTTTGCGGTGATAAATGAACGAAATGGTAAGCATCATTTCGACCCAGATCCACTTGGGAAAAAAATTGATATTAGTCGATGTATAAAGCCTACTTGTAATGCTATCAGCTTGAATGACGGAGATAAGTGTGAAGTTTGTGAAGGTGCGATTGAGACATTCCCTCTTTATCAGCCAAAGGGATTTGTCACCTTAGGAAAGCCAAGGGATTACGATGGGCAGCGAAATCGAGGGCCTAGCATACTGCCGCCAATTTTGGCTTTTTCGCCTGATTATTCTAAAGGACTTGGATTTGGTGCATGTGAATACACCCTTACCAGCAATCGTGAAATAGCATTAGTTAACGATAATCGAGGTAACAAATTCGATTTTCACAGGCAGCATAATATTGTTGTAGTTAAAGATGAAAATTTATACAGCGAGGATATAAGTAAGCGAATTAACGAAAAACAGACCGAGTCATATGCTACGGGTGCCATTGGGTCAGTATTTGCCACAGATATTTTAAGCATAATTGTAAATAAATTGCCGCTAGGAATTGGACACAATGGTGTACTAGCTCGTTCGCAACCAAATTCGGAGCAGGCGGTTGTCTCTTTCACTGAACTATTGAGATTAGCGATAGCTAGTAATCTTGATATTGATCCAAGTGAATTGAGAACTGGTAAGCAGGCATATCTTGACGATAATGGTCCGACGTTTCAGATTTTTGTTGCAGATGCTCTTGAGAATGGTTCGGGTTATGTGAGACATGCGTCAGATGAAAATAGGCTGTATGACATTATTTATGACTGCTACGAAATTTTAAAAGCTAAATGGGAGGCAGATGACCATTTAAATTGCGGTGCCTCCTGTCCGAATTGTCTTCGCAACTATGGTAACAGGATGCAACATGGATCTTTAGACTGGAGGCTGGCCTTAGATCTATGTGAGCTTATCTTAGGCAGGCCATTAAATGAAAAGCGCTGGATGGACAAGTCAGAGAATGCAGTCGATAGTTTAATTGGCCTTGCTCGACAATTTGAATTGGGGGAGCCGAGAAAGGAGCGGATAGGAGACATTTTTTCGATAATCTCAGACTCTTGCGCTCTTGTTATTACCCATCCACTCTGGGATCAATCAGATGGGCAATGTAAAGATGCTCAGATATTAGCAAAAAAACAAATAGAGGCAAATTATCCTTCAGTAGCATGCCATTATATTGATGTCCGTAGTTTAATCTTATTCCCTCAAGACGCTCTTCAGCGGTTGATAAATTCATGATCGAGGTTGTTGGACATTCGGGAGGCAGTGAATTTAAAGCAGCACTAGAATTTAAAGATGCTTTAGAATCATTATGGCCCAATTTAGCGCGAGCACCAAAGAACTTGGATCATGTGATCATAAGTGCAAATGTGCGGATATCAGGTTATAAAGTTAGTGATATTGATCTAGTTATCGCAGGCAAATTGACTAATGATTACTCAATCCGCTCCAGTAGGGTCATTAAAGATAAATCAGGTCGCGATCATTTTAATGCAAAGTTTTTAGTTAAAAATTTTGTGGTTGTCGTGGAGGTCAAGGATCAGCCTAATAGGTCTGTCCAGATAGTAGGAGATGATATTCAAGTCTATTATTCATCTGGAGCTAAAACTGGTTGGAGTAGCGCTACTAATCAAAATGTTAATCAATTGCATTCGCTTAAAAGTTTCCTTTACGATAAAAAGATAAAAGACGTTTTCGTTGATCGGTGTGTTCTTATGAGGGGACTGTCAGAGCTCGATTGCCCTGGAGCAGTCCATGGGGGTTTTACAGGAAAAGAGTTTTTTTCTTCTCTGGCAGCGCTTTCGAAGGTCGATCGGGAAGGCAGTAAACTTTCCCTAAACGCTTGTGCAACTGAAGATATTAATAAAGTTCTCTGTACATCTATTTTTCAGACTGTCATGCCTACAAACTTAGATCGACGACGGATGGACCTCATAATCGGTGGTTCGAAAGAGGTTGATGAGATCGTTGAAACGATTGGTAAAAAAACAGTTATATTAAGAGGTCAAGGTGGGTCTGGAAAAACAATAATGCTCCTTCAGGCCGCGCATGAGTTGTATCGAAGAAATGGAATGCGAACGCTTCTATTGACTTATAATCATGCACTAGCAGCGGATATTCGAAGGTTATTGGGCCTACTTGGCATAGCCTCAGATCCATATGAAGGCGGAATACAGGTAAGAACCGTTATGTCGTTTATGCACACCTGCTTTAGACACTTTGGTCTCCTCGACGCTAATGATATAGTTAAATACGAGATATATCTTGAACAGTGTAAAAATTCCATTGCTCTAATAAATGGCGGCGCGCTTGCAAAGGCGGAAATTCTGGAAATAATAGCTGAGCATCCGGATTCGCTTGGATTCAATAATATTATGGTAGATGAAGCTCAAGATTGGCCCGAGGATGAGGTAGGCTTACTCAAGGCTTTTTTTGGATCTGAAAATCTTTGTGTTGCAGATGGTATGAACCAGTTGATTAGAGGTGGAAAAAGAACTAGTTGGATTGATGTCAATAATAGTGAAAATCAAAATATTATATATTTGCAGGATTGCTTGCGGATGAAGCGAAATCTATGTGATTTTGTTTCAAGTGTAAGTAACGTTGGAGACATTGAATGGACTCTTAAGCCTAATGCTAAAGCTGGTGGGGGAAGAGTTATTGTTCTAAAAGAGTCTTATGCTTCTTATCCCACTATGCATGCCGAGTTGATAAAGAATGCTAAAGAGGATGGAAATGCTGAGATTGATTTCTTGATATGCGTTCCTCACAGTACTGTGAAGTCAGGCAGAGATGGGAAATCTAGTAAATTAATCGAGTTGTTTATTAGCGAGGGATTTAAGTGTTGGAATGGACTAAATAATGAGGTAAGGAAAGATTTCCCTAAATCTAAGGATCAACTTAGAGTCGTACAGTATCAGTCTTGCAGAGGGCTTGAGGGTTGGGTGGTTGTCCTAGAATATCTGGATGAGTTTTGGATACAGCGTTATAAAGAGCGCCTTAGGGAGGGTCTTACACCGTCTGAAGAAAAGAATTTCGCTGATATCGAAGAAGTTGCTACCCGTTATGCATGGGCACAGATAATAATGGCGATGAGTAGGCCTATTGATACGTTAGTTATAACTCTTAAGGATTCTAACTCTAAGCTCGGGCTTGCTATAAAAAATATATCATCTTCAAGGTCTGACTACATAAAGGTAATGTAGAAATATTTTCTTGTGCGCGCTTTTATAAAGCCAACGCGCAACTGTGACAATAATATAAGCTTCCGTCGGATATCGTACTGTTTTTTTTCATGACTCGCCCAAGAGCGCGCCCCAATAGTGGTGGAACTGTATTGCCAACCTGAGTGTTATGGGGGGCCTCATATCTAAGGATTTTACCGCCAGTAGTTATTTTGGCACTAAATTTAAAACTATCTGGAACAGATTGAAATCTTGCCATTGCTCTTACAGTGAGAGTACGTTGTAATAAAGGATGATAGTGGCATGTATTGTCAGGTATGGAAAGCGCTGCCGGTGCGGGCTTATATGCTATTAACGCACGTTGAGTTTGTTTTTAGTCGCAAGCGAACTCAGATATTTTAATCAATATTCGTCGCTCATAAACTTTACTAGTGTTTGGCCATCATCTATTAAAAAGAGCTTTTGAATCAAATATCTGATCGATCATGCATTCAATAATTTAGTTGACGAGTCTTACAAATAATCGACCACATCACACTGTCTGCTTTTATTGCAAGTAATCTAAACACTTTCAGATAATAACTGGTAAAGTTTAAAGCGCATTTTAACTTTTGGAGTATTTGCTCGCAAGCCGCTATTAGCGGTTGATGTATGAGGTACGGTTGAATATTTAATCGCCCTAAATATTTTAGCAAGATAATTATGGTATATGTAATTTCTCTTAGCGTCGGCATTTCCTTCTCTTAAGTCGTCTATTGCATCCTTAACCGAAAAACAAAAGCTGGATTCCTTAAATTGCTATAGCGACGACAAGATAATAGTTTTATAAAAATCGATGTGTTTTTCCATCACGCTCTAAATTAAAAAAGTTCTATTTTAGCAAGCTTTAATGTGGGCTATTGATCTACTGAATTATTTGATAATTTTCGGAATACGTCTTGCCTTACATCTAGTATTATAAAGCGAGCCCTATTCTAGGTGAAGCACCTCAAGTAAGCATTTGCAAGAATGAATTCATGGCACAAAAGGCATGGTCGCTAGTAAAAGACTTAAGCCCGGATGGTGAAGCTGTAATTTTATCTCCCTACCAGTTGAAAAATTCGAGTATGAATGACATGAGAATTTCTCATGTCCATGTTCTTACCGAAGATATTTCCAAACTTGGGCAGCCGGGTTATGTGTTTTATTCGACAATCAAATCAATTAAAGGTCTGGAGGGACGGCATATGGTTTTAGTTCATGCTGTTAAGCCTGGCGCCACTCAGGCTTTGGAAAAAGAAGACTTATATGTTGCCTTCACTCGCGCGTTAGCTGGTTTGGATGTGGTTACAGCTAATCCGGAAGCTAAAGCCTGGCTATCTTCTTTGCTTGAGACTTTGGTATGATCTTTAATCTTTAAAGAGAATTAATGGCCCTCATTTCTTGCAAGTACATGATAACTATTGTTAAACCCCAATATTAGCGTTCTTCGCAAGTCCTCGCTTAAGTTAACTATGTAAAATGGAGAGAATAGAAAGTGTCCAGATTGATGGGATTTGGTGCCGTGATAAGAATGGGCCAACGTTAAAGGTGTACTCATCTGCTAGTATTAGTAAATATTAACGTTATAGGGGTTACAGAAATGTCATTTGAACAACTTGTGTATAAACTTAATACTTCTGATTGGCGTAATATTGTATTCGACATACATGAAGTTTTAAAAAAAGACTTACAAACGAATACGGGTTTTATTAGATGTATTATAGAGGAGTTTGAGCTAGATAGGAAAGATGCCATAGATCGAAAGATAGCTCGTTTTATTGGCGCTGGGATATATGATCTTGACGCAAAGGTGAATGTTTGCATCAGAGAAATACAAAAGATTAATAACTTATATTATTCGTCTCTTCAATATGGATTGATAGATACGCTTCTTTCTTCTAAGGTAACAGACAGATATCCTAATTTATGCATAGTAAAAGATTTCCTCGAAGACGATTCGATTTCATCTCATGGTTATGACAGGTTATGCGCTGTACTTTACCAGGTTTGCAATCAGTCGTTATCGCAGGCAAATAAAAGTAATGCAGGCATGGCAGGCGAAGGTATGGTTCGTGCAATTTTCAATGCCGCTGGGTTGAAAAAAGATCTTCACTATAGTGAACAGTATAAATCCAAGAAAGGATCCGATACAGATTTTGTTTTACCATGTGTTGATAATTTTGATGAAAGTAATCTGGAAATACTAGTTGCTGCACAGCTAAGTACTAACGATAGAGGAAGACTTGCATCAAGTGAATTAAAGCAGGGGGGCGTTAGATATTTGGTAACAGGTAATGGGTTGGACGCAAGCACAAAGAAACTGAGACATATTGGAACTCAAATACTGCAATCCTTTAAAAGCGATAATATAAGAATTGCATGTTTTGAAGATGAAATAAATCTCGAAAAAGATAGAATTCAAGGAATGCTGAACAAAAATTCAGGCACTAAAAATGAAGACTATAAAGAACGCCTTGATTATATTTGTACTCATGTGATTTCGTTTGAGAGTTTCGCTAAGAAGTTAGAGCGTTTTAAGAATTAGTAACACTACTCTAAAGAATTGTTGTTACCACTGAACCATCCACTCTGTCTAAAATAGATGGAAATCCATTTCTACTTGTGTAGGTTTTAGGGCCTAAATCCTTCGCGTTTTACGAACAGTTGTAGCTTATGATCTTCGAATATAAAATCCTGGATTTAAAGCTAAACATTTATTATAATATATAAAATTCTGGAATTACTTAATATGAAAAATATCGAGCTTTTCGCGGGCTGCGGAGGCCTCTCTCTTGGCCTAGAAACGGCAGGCTTTGAAACCGTGATGGCAAATGAACTCTCACCTATGGCTGGGGAGACATACGCATATAATCTTCTAAATGCTGATTTGGGTTGTGGTAATAACGATGACAATGTTCTGTGGGTAAGTAGCTCTCACAGTAGAGAGAAGCTAAACTCAAGGTTGAGAGAAAATCCTTTTACTGCAAGTGGGCTTTCTCATGAGCATTTTTCAGATTTAACGTCTTGTCAACTCACATCATCAGATCTAACTGGTAGCTTGCTAATTGGAAGCATTGTTGATTTAAACAAGCTTCTCTCTGACCCAACTAGTAAATTACAAGATCTATTTTCTGAAGCGATTGGAAGTAATGGATTGGATTTAGTTTCTGGTGGGCCTCCGTGCCAAAGTTTCAGCTTAGCGGGCTTAAGAGACCATTCTAATCACCGCAATCAACTTCCATGGGAATTCATCAAGTTTGTTAAAATGTCCAACCCAAAACTTGCTCTATTAGAAAATGTAAGTGGGATTCTTAGGGCCTTCAACATAGAGGGAAAGCCGTATTATGCATGGTTTGAACTAGCTAAAGCATTTGCGGGAATCGGATATGTACCGATATGCCTCCATATAAATGCAAAATATGTCGGAGCTGCTCAAAACCGTCCTCGCTTTATCTTAATAGCTATAAGAGCCGATGTTTATTCGCAGATAGTTACCAATTGTTCTGACAAGCTACTTCTCGATGCCATTTCACACTCAAAAGCCTTCTTCGATTCAATAAATAGGGGTCTTGAACCTGAATTTGGCTCTTTACCGTGTTTTGACTTAGCCAAAGGGCACGAGGTATTCATCTCTACGGTGTTTTCACCTCTTGCTAGCACCAGTGAATCTAATTTAGTAACTGTTAAAGATGCGATCGATGATTTACGGGATTCGGAGGTCGCGGAGAGCAAATATGTGGGCAAGATAAATTCGATTTTTGATAATCGCCATGGCCATGAAAATCAAAAGATTTATAACCATGACAATCGAGTCAACACAGCTAGAGTGAAGGCAAGATTTCGTCTTTATCAGATAATGACAAAATTACCGAAAGCACAGAGTAAAGAGATCTCCAAATTTTTAAAAACTAATGGTGAGTCAGGAATGCTCTCTTCTACTTTAAAAATGCTTAGAACTTATTGGCTGCTCGATATCACAGGTCAGAAACTGACAGATCAAAGTGACACGGAACTTCTTCAATTATTAAGTAGTCTTTATACCAAAAAACAAACACAGAGAGCCTTAATCCCTAACGCACCAGCTCCCGCTGCATTATCGATTCCAGATGATGCTTGTCATTATTTTGAGTCTGTAGACACTCTACGCACACTCACGGTGCGCGAAATGGCTCGTATTCAGTCCTTCCCTGACTGGTATAAAATTAAGTCAAAGGTTACTACCGGTGGTCAGATGAGAAAATTCGAAGTCCCTCAGTACACTCAAATTGGTAATGCTGTTCCACCTTTACTTGCGCTTGCGCTTGGAAAAGTGTGCAAGAACTTAATTAATGTATCGAAGGGTATATAGACAAAACCATTGCGACATCAATTACATAGATGAGAGTTATGGGTTTGAACAATATTGTCATTAAAAGAAACGACTCAGCTAA
>TARA_B110000027_G_scaffold41438_1_pt1 | contig 11547 bp, 8 predicted proteins | sample TARA_B110000027 | Tara Oceans TARA_B110000027 (sample SAMEA4397101) | marine metagenome | biome: Polar Biome; feature: [SRF] surface water layer (ENVO:00010504); material: water (ENVO:00002006), including particulate matter (ENVO:01000060) such as... | depth 5 m
CAATTTGTGGCTACCATGGATGGCATGATTGGTATCTTGCTGCTAATTTAAATAACGATAAAAGTCTTGATGGTCATTTGTTGCCTGGTCTAGAACCTAAGGGTGTACCAAGAAATTTAAAAGAAACTACATTTCCATTTACTTATAATAATTTTGATGAATTAGAAACTTTAGTGAACAAGCATGATATAGGAATAATTAAAATGGAAGTTGTGCGAAGTGCAGAGCCAAAAGATAATTTCTTGCAAAAAGTTTCTAAACTTGCTTCGGATAAAGGAATAGTATTGATTTTTGATGAATGCACCTCTGGTTTTCGTGAAACATTCGGAGGTATTCACAAAAAATTTGAAGTCACTCCTGATATAGCAATGTTTGGTAAAGCAATGGGAAATGGGTATGCCATTACATCAATTATAGGTAAAAGTGAGATCATGGAAGCAGCACAATCAACATTTATTAGTAGTACTTTTTGGACTGAACGTATTGGCCCTACAGCAGCACTCAAGACACTTGAAGTTATGGAGCGAGAAGAGTCTTGGAAAAAAATTACGAATACTGGCTTAAAAATTAGAGATCGATGGCAAAAACTAGCCAATCACCATGAGCTGGAGGTATCTCATTGGGGAATACCAGCATTAGCTGGCTTTACAATTAAAAGTAACAATTCACTAGCTTATAAAACTTTAATTACTCAAGAAATGTTATCGAAAGGATATCTAGCCGCAGATAAAGTTTATGTATGCACAAAACATACACCAGAAATCCTCGAAGGATATTTTGAAGTTCTTAACAATATTTTTAAATTAATTAAAGAGTGTGAAAATGGTCGTGATATTAAATCATTGCTAAAAGGAAAGATTAGTCATGATACGTTTAAACGTTTAGCTTAAGTATATTTTTTAATCATAAATTTAATTTTATTGAAATTTTTTTATTAACAATAATTCTTGTAACCCTAAAGTATTACTTTTAGAAATATTTATTTATTTTATGAATTTGAAAATTACAATTAATTTACTTTGTTATTTTTTTTCCTTATATATTTTAATTATATATTTTTGACCCTTAAAAAAAAAGAATGATGGATAAAGTTTATTATCATTTATTCTCAAATGATTGAATTGTTTTTTAATTGTTTGATTAATACTTAACTGACTATCTTTAGGAAATCTTCTCTTATTAAAATTACTTTTTCCATTTTGTTTTTTTGATTTGATATTTGGATATTTTATAAGGAAATCTTTTATTATTTTTAAAAATTGTAATCCTTGTATATTTCTAATTTCATCAGATAATTCAGTGCCATTTAAAATAAAAGAATTTTGTAAATAAATTGGACCAGCATCAACTTTTTTTACTGCTTTAATTAAAGATATATAAAATTTATTTTTATTTTCTAAAACTTGATATTGTAATGGTGCAAATCCCTTGTCTTTTGGTAGTTTGCTTGGATGAGCAATCAAGACTAAATCATTTTTTTGTAAAAAACTTTCAGGCAATATTTTTGTATACGATAATGGAAATACTATATTTTGATTTTTAATATTATTATGATTTTTAGAAATCTTGAATATATATTTACTATCTAAATTAAAATCAAAATTTTTTAACTGTTTTTCAAACCATAGATTTGATCTATCTAGTAAAAAAGTTATTTTATACTTTTTTTTCACATTAAAGAATTAACACTTTTTTGATTTAGGATAAATATTATTCTTGAACATCAGTAATATTGGTTAAATTATATGTTGTATTTTAATCATTATCGTTTAGGTAGATTTATGATCGTTAATTATTTAATAATTCAAGCAAAAGTAGGCTCAAAAGATAATTTTAAATAACTATGTCTTTTTAAATGAAAAAAATACTTGTTACAAATAACTCTACTTTAATTGATAATCAATACGATATTATTTATACAGATTCTCCATTTGTAATGGAATATTGCAAACATGCTAAATATTTAAATGAATTTCTAGACATGGAATGTCACTCAGCAATATTAGATATTAGAAAAAAAGGACTTAAACTTAATCAAAAAATAATTGAAGAGTTTTTTCCAGACTATAGTAATGACAATGTAAGTATTTTTGATGTAAATGAAGGTTATACCAACATCTTTATTAATGTGTATAAGCTTTTAAGGCTCATTAATTGTTATCCAGACCACGAGATTACGATTGCTGTGTCTACAGATGAGTTATATGATTACGATAGCTCCCACATAGTAGATAGATTTGTAAATGTTTATTATTGGATAGTAGAGGTTTCAAATATACAAAATATCAAACTTATTTGTAAAGATTTAAAACGAGATGATTTGCATCAAGATCATATACCAATGGACTCTTGGTTTTTGAGGCTTATTGATCTGGATAAAAAGGTTTTATCTTTTAATTTACTAAAAAAACTTAAACTTTATAAAAATAAAAATCAAAAAATTTATATATATTTAAGTACTAATGTTATTAGAGAAATAGAGCCTTATTTATATGATTTTGGATTTAGTTTTGAAAAAATGCCAAAATTCAACATACAAATCAAAAAAATACCTAACAGGTATAATGAAAAAAAAATCAAGGGTATCATAGATGATTTCTTTGAGAATAATTTACTAGAAAATACATTTAAGTATACTTTGTATGCTATCTATAAGAAAATAGTTAAACTTTATTTAAACAAAGAAGAATCACTAGATGAATATATACCCACGTTAAATAAAAATATAAAAACAATTGTTACTAACACAATATATGATTTTGATAGATTAATTTTTAAAAAAAAATTACAAGAAAATGGATATAAAATTATTGTTGTCTTACATGGTTTAACTGAGAATTATAAAAGACAATCAGATTTGTATGCACGTAATTATTCAGACATTGATATGCTACTTTGTTTTAATAAATCTGAAAAAAAACATTTTAAAGGATTTGATCCAAAAGTTTTGGTACACCCAATATCTTCAGTTCAAGAAGCAAAAAAACCTAGATTTAATAATCTTAAGAGATTTTTTATTAATAAAAGATTAAAAATAAGTGACAAAATCAATGTATTTTATGTTTCTCTTGCTTGGCCTATGAATAATTTAAGAACATATCAAGTTAGGCCTATTGATGAAGAAATTTATAATTTTGATAAAAAGATTATTGACTTATTATCTTGTATAAACAAAAGAGCAATTTATAAAAACTATCCTAGAAGAAATTATATTGATTCAAATCCAATAAATGAATACGCAAAAAAGTTTAAAAATATAAAGACAATTGAGGGTGATTTTGATTTTCGTTATATAAATTCTATCGGTGATGTTTTCATAATATCAATGGTAGGTTCTGCTAGCACAATTACCTGGATGATAAATTTAGGTAAGCCTATAATTTATTTACATTCAAGTAAATCTGAATTTATAACTGAAGAAGCTTTAGGCGTAGTAAAAAAAATTGTTATCTTCATAGATAGAGATAAACATAACTGGGAAAATGATTTAAAAAATATTATCAACAAACCTTATAAAGAATTAAAAAGCATATGGGAAGATAAGAAAATTTATAGAGATAAATATGATGAAGAATGGTTGACGGGAAAAAATTTACATGCTGGAAAGCTTGGTGCAGAATATATTAAAGAGTTTATCTTACAAAATACTCAAAAATAAGAATTTTTCTAAAACATTTATAATTTTTCAGATATTTAGTTTTGACTTTTTTCTTTAAAAAATCATATTTTTTTAGAATAATTGAAAAAATACATATCTCTAGCTTTACGATAACATATGTATTATATTAAAAGAACAATGCATAAATAATTGTGAAATTTGTAAATTCAAAATTTTGTAAAAATTTAACAATAAACCTTTCACTTTAGAATATATAGCAGTTAGTTAATGTTTGAAATTGATTATAAAAATTTAATAATAAGAAATAAAAACATAACTAAAAATAATTTTTTTATAACTGCTAACGTCACAAGTGACTGGGCTCCTATTCTTGATGATGTTTCAGATTTAATGATAGAAAAAAAAAAAAAGTATTATGGAAATTTATTAGAATATTTTGAAAAAGGAGATCTAAATATTACAAATTTAGAAACTGTTATTGATGTTAAATCAAGAGCATTCAATAAAAATGCACTAAGATTTATTAATAAACCTGAAATTCTTAGCTCATTAAATTCCATCAATACAAATCTAGTCTGTATGGCAAACAACCATATAATGGATAATGGTAATATTGGATTAAAAAACACTATAAAATATCTTAAAAAATATAAAATAAAACACGTAGGTGCAGATTTTTCACATAAGCAAATCTACAAACCATTTTTATTTAAAAAAAATAATCAAAAAATTGCAGTGATCAATACATCAGAAGGTGAGGAAGCTAATGAAAAGTATAATAATTATGTTGGATCCTCAGATATTGAATCCTATAAAGTCATCGATCAAATAAGACGCTTCAAAAGTAAAGGATATTTAACAATTTTGGTAGCTCACGCAGGAGTTGAGTATATTCCGTTTCCTCCACCCTATATTCGAAATATTTACAAAAATTTTGTAGAAGAGGGTGCAGATTTAGTTATTGGCCATCACCCCCATGTATCTCAGGGATTTGAGATTTATAAAAATGTTCCAATATTTTATTCATTGGGAAATTTTACAATGTGGAAGAAAAATTTAAGAAAAAATTGTTACCATTCATTTTTCTTAAACATAGAAATTCAAGATAATAAATTATCAAACATAAATTTAGTACCATTCCAAATAAATAAAAATGGCCTTAATTTAACATCGAAAAACGAATTTAGTAAAAAAATGATAGAGTTAAATAGTTTTTTACCTAAAAGTGAGAAAATATGGCAAGCATATTTAAATAGAATAAACTCCAAAGGAAACCTTTTTTCAGAACACCTTTCCTTTTTTTATAATTTTGATGAATATGTATATAAGCAGGTTAATAAATATACCAATCTTTCAAAAAAATATTCAGATTTAAATTATTTAAAAAATGAATTTCAAGATGATTTTAATTACAAGTACATTTTAGATAAGTGGCAAATTAAAAATAATAGTAATATATTTTCATTGCTTAAAAATATATTTAATCCACTGTATAAAGTTTTGTTTATAGTTAAGAAAATATTGATAAAATTTAAAGTAAAAATTTATAGATGATGCAAACTTTGCTAAATTATCTTTATAGATATCTATTATTTATACGAAATAATAATATAATTTTAAAAGGTAAATTAAAAATTAAAAACAAACCTTTAGTGCATATCTTGGATGGATCATCATTGACCATAGGTGAAAATGTGACACTTAGTTCTAAGAATTCAAAATATCATGTAAATATGTTTGCGCCAGTAAAAATTTATATAGATAAAATTGGAGCAAAAATTAAGATAGGCAATAATACAAGAATTCATGGGAGTTGTTTGCATGCATATGAGTCTATTGAGATAGGTGACAATTGCTTGATAGCTGCAAATTGTCAAATTTTTGATGGCAGTGGACATGATGTCTTTTTGGATGATCCATCAAAAAGAATTTTTACTAATGGAATTATAAAACCTATTATAATTGGAAATAATTGTTGGATTGGTACTTCGGCTATAATATTACCAGGTACAACTTTAGGTAATAATTGTATTGTTGCTGCCGGATCAATCGTCAATGGAGAGTTTAAAGATAATAGCTTGATAGGAGGCAATCCAGCAAAATTAATAAAATCAATAAAATGAATTATCTCTCAGTGCTTAATAAAGATCTTAATTTAGCAAATAGTACAAATTTTAATGATAAATTTATTTATCTTAATAGAGCATGTAATTTAAAACATTGGAATTCTCATTTTGATCATAAAAACAAAGTACAATTGATGATTTTAGGCAGGCCAGTAATAGAAGTTTTAGATTGGGCTAAATTTGATAAATCTAAAGAAAACTACATTACAAAGTTTTTAATTCAAAAATATATTAATTTAGAGATTAATGATTTTTGTAATCAACTAAATGGAGCTTTTAGTATTCTGGTTATAGACTATAACCTTAATAAACTATTAATAATTACTGATAAACTTGGAATTTATCCAATATACACTTATGGAATTGACAATTTAAACTCATTTCAATTTTCATCCAATTTTAAAACTTTACTAGATAATATTAACAATAAGACAAATATCGATATTATATCTATTGCTGAATTTTTAAAAAAAGGGTTCATTTATCATCCTAATACATTTTATACAGAAATTAAAACTTTAGATAATGGGTCTTATTGTATTTTAGATTTTAATGAAAAAAAAATTATAAAAAAAAAATATTTTAAAGTTAGAGCAAAGCCTATTTATAATTTTAATTATTTAGTTAATGAACTTTCAAAAGCATTGTCAAAGTCCATTGAAAGACGAACAATAAATTATTTTGGAAAAAAAGTAGTTTTTTTAAGCGGTGGAACTGATTCTAGGATGATTTTAGCAAATTCAGCTGACCCCAATACAGATGCTATAACTCTCTATAATCAGGAGAATCATGAAATAAAAATAACAAAAAAAATTGCTGAATTATTAAATAAAAAACATGAATTGATAAAAAGAGATAAGAATTATTATTTTGATTCATTTGATAGCTCAATACAGTTTAACAGTGGCAGAAGCTTACCTATAGATGATCACTTTTTAAATCTAAAAAATAATGAAAAAATTAAAAGGTATGACACAATTTTAACAGGATGCTATGCAGACTGGTTGTTTAAAGGCATAGCCCTAGACAGAAAGCAACATTCCTTTTTTTTTATTGGAAGATTACCATTATACAAGCTAAAGGCTTTTCATTATAATTTTTTTGTAAAAAGAACTTTATTGAAAGAGAAATATGAAAAAATGATCAGAGAAAGAGAAGATCAGATTTTTTTTGATAAAAGATCTCACAATAAAAGTGAAATCGGCAGGATATTTCCTTTATTTCAAGAAGAAACTTCAGCTACTAGAATGACTTTACAACAATTTTTTTCATGGGATAGTATTTTTTCTGACAATGATGTAATTAAAGTTTATCAACAAATACCAGCAAAATATAAAATAAATTCAGAGGTTTATGATAGAGCAGTTTCACTCATATTGAATAAAGTGAAAAATGTTCCCCATGCAAACAAAAAACATAAAATTGGGATAAATAAATATTATGGTGCAATAATTTACATTCTCAGCATGATAAAAAATAAAATACTTAAATTAATAAAAATAAAAAAAACTAACTCAGTTGCTGGAGATGGTTCTTGGATTAATTTTAAAGAATATACTAATAATGAGCAAATTAAAAAACTTTGGGAGAATTCACAAAATCTTAAATTACTTAAAGAAATGCTACCTAACACAAAATTAGAATACAAAGAAATTATTAATACTGATTATAAATTGATTTATAAAAGCATAGTATTAAATAAAATTTTAAATCAAGTAAAAGATAAACCAGATGACTGATAATATTAAGAAAAATACCTTTATAGATAAACTAAAAAAATTATGTCACTTATCTAAATGAAAAATATATTAATAAATTTTTTTAAAGAAAATTATTTCTTAGTTATTGTCAAAAAAATACTTAAAAAATTTGAAAAAAATACTTCAGTAGAAGCAAAAAAATGGGCTGTAGAAAATAATAAGCGGTCAATAGAAGAATTTTTTTGTTCTGTAGATGCTCCATTATACGATGAGATCAAAATTGAAATAAAGTCTATACAGGAGTATGCACAAAACAAAATTTCTAAGTTAACTGTTCCCCTTGGAGGTGGAGGCAATTATATACTTTTGTATTTTTTAATACGAAAATTTAAACTACTTAATATTGTCGAAACTGGGGTTGCGGCGGGATGGACTAGTTTAGCTATTTTAAGAGCTTTAAAAAAAAATGGTAAAGGCTTTCTTTATTCAAGTGATTTTCCCTATTTTAGATTAAAAAACCCAGAAAAATATATTGGTTATTTGGCAAAAGATGAAAGCAATAAAGATAATTGGTTTTTAGATATACGAGGAGACGATATTGCTCTTCCTGAAATCGTAAAGAAACTAGATAATAACACTATAGATTTATTTCATTATGATAGTGACAAATCTTATTCTGGTAGAGTTAACGCTTTAAGAATTCTAAGTTCAAAAATAAACTCTAAAACAATTATTATTTTTGACGATATTCAAAATAATTTACATTTTAAAGAATTTGTAAAGAAAAGTAGCAATGATTTTAGTGTTTACGAATTTGAAGGGAAATTTATTGGTATTACTGGATTAAATAATCTTCAAATATAATAATAAAATGTAAATTTTATTTTAGTGTAGTATAATAAATATTTCGCCATAATCGTGAATAATTTATAAATGAAAGTACTTTTAGTAAGTAGTAAGTATCAACCTGAATATTCAGGATCTGGATTTAGGGCTCATCACTTATATCTAAGATTATCTAATAAATTTAATATTAACTATGATGTGGTTTGCAATTCCTTAATTAATAGAAAAAATGAAATTTATGAATATGAGGGTGTAGAAATAAATAAAATTTCATATCCTGTTGATTTTGAAAAATTGCGTGGATTGAAAAGAAAGTTTCATGCAATTTTATCTATGTTTTATGAATTTTATTATTCTTATAAATTTATTAAAAAAAAAGGTATAAATAACTACAATTTGATCCATACATTTGGAAACTCTTGGTCAATTGCTTTTTTAACTTATTATTTTTATCTAAAAAAAAAACCTATATTGCGAGAATTGGTTAATAATATGAATACACCATATTACCCAATTCAGTTTAAAAATTTTTTTAGAGGAGTTTTTCAAAAAAACAATACTATGATGATTGCTATTTCTAAAAAATTAGAGGAATTATGTAAAACGTATAAGGTTAGAAACATTTGGATGAGACCAAATCCAATTGATGAAAAAAAATTTTTTTTTGTGGATAAAGAAGAAAAATTCAAATTAAGAAATAAGCTTATTCATTTTTCAAATCAAGATATAATTTTGACTCATATAGCAAGTTATATGAGGCAAAAAAATCATATTTTTATTTTAGATATTTTAAAAAAACTACCAGAAAACTTTAAGCTATATTTGGGTGGTCCAGTAGTAAATGATGAAAATAGAAAAAATTTTGAACTTGTTAAAAATAGAATAAAAGAATTGAATTTAAATGACAGGGTTGTTTTAACTAAGGGATTTATTGAAAATATTGACGAGTATATAAAATTATGTGATGTTTTTTTATTCCCGACATGGAATGAGGCATTAGGTACACCTATTCTCGAGGCACAAGCTTGTGGTGTACCCGTAGTGGCAAATTTAATGTTAGGTTCAAACGATTATTTGATAAACGAAGGTAGGGGTGGGTATTTAATTAAAAAGTTTGATGCTAATATTTGGGCTGAAAAAATTAAATTGGCTCTAAATATAAGCAATGAAACTCTGAGAGAAAATAGTTTAAAAATTACAAAAATTGCTTCTACAAACAATATTGATGCAGAATATTTTAAAAGAATGCAGTCAATTATATAAAAAGATTTATATTAAAAAATTTGAATACGTGAAAAAAAAGAAAGGTTGTGACAAAAAATCAAAAATATGATATTTATCCTCAAAACTTAAGTATGGCTTATTTAAATAATTTTATAATATTATATTTCAAAGTCATCGATATAGAGGTAGTGAATAAATAAATAATCCATAGATTAATGCAAAAAATTAGATATGAAAACAATAGAAAATAAAATATGAAAAATGTATTAATTACAGGACATAATGGATTTCTTGGAAAAGCTTTACTAAAAAAAATAAAGAATAAAAAATTAAATATATTTGGTATTTCCCGAGGAATAAATCCAAGTTTGGAGTGTGTAAATTATGTTGGAGATGTTACTAATTTAAATACACTTCACAATATAATGTCTTCGAAAAATATTGACACTGTTATTCATTTAGCAGGAAAAGCAATTGTTTCGGAATGTGAAGAAAATCCGTTTGATGCTTTTAAAATCAATGGACTGGGAACAGCAGCTGTATTAGAAGCTTCTAGAATAACACACGTCAAAAAGATAATTTCAGTTGAAACAGACAAGGTCTATGGTATCCAAAAAATTATGCCTACTCCAGAAACATCTAAATTAAACGCAGGCACTCCTTATGAATTTTCAAAAGCTTTATCTTCTAAAATTTCTGATTTCTATCGTTATTATTATAAGATGAATATTATTAGTGTAAGGCCAGCCAATTTAATAGGAGGTGAAGATCATAATACAACAAGGATAATGCCAAATGCTTTTAGACATATATTAGAAGGCAAAGGTATTCCTATTTACGAAGAAGCTAAAAAAATGACAAGAGATTTTATATACGTTTTAGATGTTGCTGAAGCATTATATATTTTGTCTATCAATAATAACAAACATTATAAATATAATTTAAGTCCTAACAAAAAAATAAATATTTTTGAATTTGGTATGTTAATTAATAAAACATTAAATTATAAAGTACCTCCACAAATAATAAAAAAAAATATTAATTTTAAAGAAATACCTGAACAATCAATAGATGGATCGTTATTTCAAAAGGAATATAATTTTAAGTACACAGATTTAAAAACTATTATAAAAAAGTCTTTTTTAGAATACAAAAAACCTATCTTTTAATGACCTTTAAAGTTGAATGTGTGAAAATATTTTAGATTCAAACTAATCCAACTTTAAAACAAAAAAAAGATAAGACTAAGAAACCTTAAGATTTGTGCCTTTTTTTACCATGTTTTTAAAATCTAAAATTTTTAGGCCTGTTATTTTTAGCTCTCAACTGGTACCTCCATTGCCCACCAGTGCCCAAAGAAATAATAATTTAATATTTGGTGTTGTGATATAGGTTGTGTTTAAATAAAAGATGGTATTTGTAGAAAATTCATTAATGTCCATGTTGTGAAATTAGTAGACACAAAGGACTTAAAAGCTTAGGGATAGAAGTTAAATTCAGTAAATATTTAATAGATTAAATGTAATTGTATGAAAAATATTATTCATGTTATTTCTATGCAGAGAGGATTAGGAGGTGTTCAACAATCTTTCTTATCATATTATAAATTTGCACAAAAAAATTCAAGATATAAACAATATATATTTAGTAATCATGAAATATCTAAAAATTATGGTTACTTTAAAAATTTTTTTAAAATACAAAAGAATTTTTTTTCTTTTTTAAAACACATAGTTTCGAAAAATTCTATTATCTATTTACACAATAAACTATCTAGCAAAAAAATATTTTATTTACTTAAATTATTACCATCAAATAATATTATTTTCGCTGAGTCTGGGGCGGCTTGGAACATGAAGACACAAGAACAAATAAAAATATATCAAAAAAATGCAGACCTAGCAAAAAAAATAATTGTATGCTCAATTGCAACAAAACATATGTTAATTAAGAGATTTAAATTAAATAAAGATAAAATAAAATTAATATATAATGGTCAAGAAGATCCAAAAATAAAAAAAAAAAATAGAAA
>TARA_B110000027_G_scaffold75646_1_pt1 | contig 11498 bp, 11 predicted proteins | sample TARA_B110000027 | Tara Oceans TARA_B110000027 (sample SAMEA4397101) | marine metagenome | biome: Polar Biome; feature: [SRF] surface water layer (ENVO:00010504); material: water (ENVO:00002006), including particulate matter (ENVO:01000060) such as... | depth 5 m
AGATATAGATATCTTAATAGATTGTACTGGAGTAAATAAAAGTTCAAAAATTCTAGAAAAATATTTTCATGCGGGAGTTAAAAAAGTAATAGTTTCCGCTCCTATTGATGAAACGAATATAGCTAATATAGTATATGGTGTTAATCAATTTGTATATGATCCTTCAAAACACAGGATAATAACGGCAGCAAGTTGTACAACTAATTGCATTGCTCCTATTATCAAAGTTTTACATGAAAATATTGGTGTAAAGCATGGATCAATAAGTACAATACATAATTTAACTAATAGCCAAACCTTAGTTGATATACCTAATGTAAATTTAAGAAGAGGTCGATCTGCAATTAATAATTTAATCCCTACAACTACAGGGTCTGCAAAAGCTATTTCATTGATATATCCAGAACTTAAAGGAAAGTTGAATGGCCACGCTATAAGAGTTCCGTTATTAAATGCGTCCTTAACCGATTGTGTTTTTGAAATGAAGTCTGACGTTACATCTCTTCAAATCAATAATTTATTTAAAAAGGCAAGTACAAATGAATTGAAAAACATACTAGGATATGAAGAAAGACCGTTAGTTTCTTCTGACTATATTAACGACCCTAGGAGCTCTATAATTGATGCTCTTTCAACTATAGTCATAAATAAAAGACAACTAAAAGTTTATGCATGGTATGACAATGAATGGGGATACGCCAACAGGTTGTTTGATATTTTAAAGCTTGTGAGTAATTTGAAATAAATATGTTTCAACAAATTAATAATAAAACATTATCATTTTTCATAATCACAACAGCATATTGGTTTTTTATGCTGAGTGATGGAGCTTTGAGAATGCTGGTTTTGTTACATTTTCATTCAATTGGGTTTTCTCCGTTACAACTAGCTTATTTGTTTATTCTGTATGAATTTTTTGGAATGATCACAAATCTTTTAGCTGGTTGGATAGCAAAAAAAACCGGTCTAAATATAACCTTGAATTTTGGAATCTTATTTCAAATTATATCACTTTTTGCTTTGTCTCAAATTAATAGCAATTGGAGTTCATTTGAAATTTTAATATACGTTATAATCGTTCAAGGTTTAGCTGGAATCGCAAAAGACCTTACCAAAATGAGTGCAAAAAGCTCTGTTAAATTACTAACACCAAACAAAGAAGATAAGCTATTTAAGTGGGTTGCATTAATGACGGGGTCTAAAAATGCTATAAAAGGCCTAGGATTTTTAGTAGGTGCCATTTTATTAACATTTTTTGAATTTAATTTTTCATTAATCATAATGGCTATTATTTTATTATTTATATTGTTTTTAACAATTATATTTTTACCAAACAATATTTTGTCTGTGAAAAAAGATGTGAAATTTAAAAGTATAATATCTCAAAATGAAAACATTAATTACCTAAGTCTAGGTAGAGTTTTTCTTTTTGGAGCGAGAGACACATGGCTTGTAATTGGATTACCTATTTTTTTATATTCACTAGTTTCTGATGGCTCAGAAAATGAGAATGAAAAAGCCTTTTTTCTTATTGGTTCATTTATGGCTTGCTGGACTATTTTTTATGGCTTAATTCAAAGTTTAACTCCAAACATATTATCAAAAACTAAATCTTTGCAGTTTCAAACAAACTTTTGGGCCAATACATTAATTTCTATTCCTTTAGTTTTAATTATCTTAAATATTTATTTTACCGAACAAAAATTAATTATTACAATTATTACACTTTTTATATTTGGTTTTGTTTTTGCAATTAACTCATCAATACACTCTTATTTAATTCTAAAATTTACAGATAAAAGTAGAGTAACTTTAGATGTTGGTTTTTACTATATGTCTAATGCTTTTGGACGTCTAATAGGGACATTATTTTCTGGCCTGTCTTTTCATATAGGAGGATTTTTATTATGCTTATTTATTACTTCAATATTGTTAGCTATTAATACTCTTACAATTAAAAAAATTAAATTCAGTTAATTCTATTTACAAATACAAAATAAAATATATTAATATTTTTTTAACCTTTTAAATAGTAAAATGTATTATTCAAAAAATTCTTTAATAAAAAACATTTTTATAATTTTCTCTTTATTGTTTTTGTTTTCTTGCAGCCAAAATTTTTTAGAACATTCAATTTCAAAATCTACAAATAATATAGATTCTGAAAACATTGACCAAACTTTAGAAGAATCTTTTTCCCAATTTCAAGATATACCAATTCCTGATGGTTCAATAATGATTATCGAAAAAACCTTGTTATTAGGAGAAAAAGATAATTGGATTGGAAGACTAGTTATAACAAATCCGATTAAACCAGCAAAAATATTTGACTTTTTTAAACAAAAGTTAACAGATTATAATTGGAACGAGATAACGTCAGTTAGATCATCTACAAGTGTTTTAACTTATTCTTTGAATAAAAGAATTATGACCATTCAAATTGCACCAATAAAATATAGCAATCTATACAATAGCAATATCAGCATTACAATGTCGCCGAGTATTAACTCTAAAGTAAAATAGTTTTATATGACTTCGAATGATTTATTTGCTTTACTAGACTTATAAATACAATCTAGTACAGCTATATTTTGATATTTTTCAATATCAGAAAATATATATTTTTCTTTTTTTCGAGCTGCATAAACAAAGTTGTGAATATTTTTTGAAACCGTATCAACCCAATCATATGTTTCATTAAGAATAGTCCCGTCATTCATTACTATTTTTATAGAAGAAGGCCCTGGAGTATCTGGATGAGAACTATCAACAACCTCAACCCAACCATTCTCTCCCCAAACTGTTATTCTTTGATAATGAGGGGTTTTTAAAATAGCTGTAATTTGAGTGCTTAAACCTGATTTATGCAACATACTAGCTGAGACAACATCACCTGTCTCATATTTAAGAGCTCTATGCGCCGTAGATGCATAAACGCTCTTAACAGGCCCAAATAGCCATATCATAAGGTCTGTCAAATGTACTCCCATACCAGTCATACCAGCAGCAGGTGCAAATTTTGGGTTAGTACGCCAATTATCTAAAGGTAAATATGCAAGTTTATCATGACTAAAATGACCTTCAGCATACATTATAGTTCCAATTTTATTAGTGGATACCAACTCATTTAGTTTTTGCCACCCTTTCTCAAATCGTCTTTCATGACCTACTCCTAAAATAACATTATTACTATTACAAACTTTTATCATTTCAGAAACTTCTGAAGGAATTAGTGACAGAGGTTTTTCACAAAAAACATGAATACCTAAGTTTGCAGCTTTAATTGTCTGATCCATATGAAATGAATTAGGAGTGCATAAAATTACTCCATCAATCATATTTTTATTAATAGCATCTTCAAAGTCATGAATAATTTTTAAATTTTTAGACTTCGCTAATTCTATAGCTTTTAAGTCAGGATCTGGGTCAATTAAAAAAACGATATCTATATCATTTGAAGATGACAATCTATCTATTATCACTTTTCCCCACCAGCCAAGGCCAGCAACTGCTAATTTAAAATTTTTCATAATAACAACTTTTAAATTTTTGGTATTAACTGATCATTTTGAGGTACAAGCCATCCCTTTTGAACAGCTGGCCTGTCTATCATTTCTTTATACCATCTAGCAACATTAGGAAAATCATTTAAATCAATTTCCTGCCAATCAAATCTTGCCGTCCAAGGCCAAATAGAAATGTCTGCAATACTATATTCCTTCCCAGAAATATATTGATTACTATTTAAACGTTTATCCATAACACTATATAGTCGCCTCGCTTCTTTTGAATATCTTTCTTCAGCGTATTGCGACTTTCCTTTGTTATACTTAACAAAATGATGAACTTGTCCAAACATTGGCCCAACTCCTCCCATTTGCCACATTAACCATTCCATAGTTCTGAAATATTCGTCTGAGTTAGACTTGTTAATTAATTTCCCACTTTTTTCAGCTAAGTACATTAAAATTGCTCCAGATTCAAAAAGTGCATAGTCATTATTACTCTTATCGACAATTGCAGGTATTCTATTATTAGGAGACACTTCTAAAAAATGAGGCTGAAACTGCTCATCTTTAGCTATATTGATTGGAAAAACATTATAATCCATTCCAATTTCTTCTAACATTATGGAAACTTTTCTTCCATTGGGTGTATGCCAAGTGTATAAATCTATCATAAGTATCTCCTATATTATTTATTATTATAACGTTATTACTATTGCGCCTTTTGTTTTTCTACCTTCAAGAAGATTATGAGCCTCTACAATTTTCTCTAAAGGCATTTGATCATGAATTGCAACTTTTAATCGTCCATCAGCAACTCTACTATATAACTCAAAAGATGCTGTATTGTATTCATCTCTATTTGCAATATAAGAAAATAATGTTGGTCTTGTGACGTATAATGAGCCTTTTGCAGAAAGCAAAGCTAGGTTAAAATCTACAATAGGACCAGATGCTTGACCAAACAAAGCCCACATTCCCCTTGGCTTTAAACAGTCCATAGATCCTGGAAAAACAGACTTTGCAACACTATCGTATACTACATCACACTTCTTGTTATCAGTAATGTTCATTACTTCAGAAACAAAATCTTTGTCGTTATAATCAATAACATGATGATAACCAGCATTTTTTGCTGCTATAGCTTTATCTGGACCACCAACTGTTCCAATCATAGTTGCTCCTATCTCACTACCCCATTGGCCCATTAATTGCCCTACTCCACCGGCTGCGGCATGCACAAGTGCTGTCATTCCACTTTGTAGATTGAACGTTAAATGAAGAAGGTAGTGTGCAGTCAAACCTTTTAGAGTGCATGCAACAACGTCTGTATCATTAACCTCTACCTTTATTTGTACTGCGTGCGCTGCACTTATTAATGCATATTCTGCATAAGCACCTACAGGAGTTACATATGATACTTTATCGCCTTCTTTAAAGTCAGTAACACCTTGCCCAATAGAATGAACAAAGCCCACACCTTCTGAGCCAGGAATTTTAATTTTTTCTTGATTTGGCCATGGGTACTGACCACTTCGAAAATAAGTATCTAAATAGTTTAAGCCAACTACATTATTTTTTATAACAACCTGACCTTGTCCCGGAGACGGAATGTCTGCTTCAATAACTCTCATATTTTCAGCTTTTCCTAATTCTGTAAGCTCGACAACTCTTTGCTTCATATTAAATCCCCATTTTAAAGTAATTATAAAAGATAATTTATAACATTTTATAATTAGTGTAATCAAACATTTATATTTTTTCACTTGAAAAAGTGTTTAGATATATTACTTAAGTACTATTGTAATTATAGGAGCTACTAATGAAATTAGAATTATCTGATTTACCTTATCCAATTGATGCACTATCAGCTCATGGTATGAGTAAAGAAACTATGGAGTACCATCATGATATTCATCATAAAGCATATGTTGATAATGGTAATAATTTACTTAAAGATACAGGTTGGGAAAATAAACCTATTGAGGAAATAGTTCTTGGTACTTATGATGCACAAAACATTGTTCAAAATGGTATTTTTAACAATGTTGCGCAACATTGGAACCATGAACAGTTTTGGCAAATGATGAGTCCAACTAAGACTAAAATACCTTCAGAATTAGAAAAAGCACTAATAAACTCTTTTGAAAGCGTAGAAAAATTTAAAGACGATTTCTGTGCAGCTGGGGCAACACAATTTGGTTCTGGATGGTGTTGGTTAGTTAAAGATAAAGATAATAGTCTAAAGATTACTAAAACAGAGAATGGTGTTAATCCAATTTGTTTTGGTCAGACTGCTTTACTTGGTTGTGACGTCTGGGAACACTCCTATTATATTGATTTCAGAAATAAAAGGCCAGTGTACCTAAAAAACTTTATGGACAATTTAGTAAATTGGGAATATGTGGCTTCAAAGCTATAAATTTAAGTGATTATGAGAAGCATTTTTTTTGAATGCTTCTCTATTCTTTTTGCATTATTATATCAAAGTTTAAATAAAAAATCTCTTCTTGATTAATTTCATCCCTTCCTTTTTCAAGCTTTCTAATTAAGCTTTTTTTAACTGCAAAGACTGTATCTGATTGTAAATATTTATCACCGTCTATAAATACATGTGTAACTAGATCAACATAACCTTCAGCCTTTACCATAAAGTGAATATGTGCTGGCCTAAATGGGTGTCTTTGTAAATTATTAAGCATTTTTCCAACAGGGCCATCAATAGGGATAGGATAAAATTGAGGCTTTACGGTTTTAAAATCATATGATCCGTCATTTTGAGAAAACATAGTAGCCCTCAAATCAACTAAATTGTCTTCTTTTTGAATATCATACACCCCATCAGGACCTGATTGCCATACTTCTAACTTTGCTCCATTTATAGGTTTTCTATCAATATCAAAGACTTTTCCAGTAACAATACATCTTTCTCCATTAACATTATTAGCTATATTATCTCCATTTTTAATAATTGGAGAAGGTGTATAGAATGGACCTAAAACAGTTGTTTCAGTTTCACTTTTAGTTTTTCTATTATTAATTGAATCAATCAACATAGATACACCTAATACATCTGAAAGAAGAATGAACTCTTGTCTTCTATCGTCACATTTTTGACCAGTATCAGTTAAAAATGTAATTACTTGCATCCATTCTTCTTCTGTTGGTTCAACTTCTTTAACAACTTCGTGTAAATGGGTTATGATAGAATTCATAATAATTTTTAATCGATTGTTTTTAATATTAGAAAAACTTTTTAACACAGCATCTGTAGCGGTTTCTTCATTAAAATCCATAATATCCCCCAAAATATGATAAAAATTTAATTATATAAAATTATATAACATTTACAAAATGATTATGAACTTGATAGCTTTTTAAATGACTATATAATTTAACTTTAGAAAATAATAAATATTTCAAAAACTAACTTTAAGATGTTAATATTATTACTTGATATATTTATTAACTTTAGATTATTAAAATTTAACTTTTTAAAATTAAAAAGGAATAAAAACTGTCTTATTTAATGCCTCATTCACCTCTTGAAGACATTTCTCCATTTCGGAGTGGGAGTTTAGATAATTTAAGATTTGTTTTGAAAGATATGTGTAATGTTAAAGGGTTAAAAACATCTTGTGGAAATCCTGATTTTTATAATAAATGCGAACCTGCTTCTGATCATTCGGAATTTTTAAAAAAAATATTAAACGAAGGAGCTTTATTAAAAGGCATTACTATTTGTGATGAATTTTTTTATTCTGTTATAGGTGAAAATAATCATTATGGAACCCCTCAAAATTTAAAAGCACCCAATTGTGTCCCTGGTGGCTCAAGTTCTGGTTCTGCTGCTGCACTAACAACTAATAGGTATGACTTTTCAATTGGAAGCGATACTGGTGGTTCAATCAGAGTTCCTGCTTCATTTTGTGGCTTACTTGGCATTAGACCTACTCATGATAGAATCGATTCAGATGGTGTTTACCCAATGGCCCCAAGCTTTGATACTTTAGGTTGGTTTGCAAAAGATATTAAGATTTTTAAAAAAGTTGGTAGGGTTTTACTTAATAAAAGTTTTAAAACAAAAAAAACATTCAATAAATTTGTTATTGCTTCAGATTTATTAGACTTAGTTGATGATGATATAAAAATTCAATTTAACAATTTTTGTAATAAAAAATATTCAAAAATTCAAAAAGTTAAATTATCACAATTTAGTAAGTCAGATATAGCCAATAATTTTAGAATTATTCAAGGAGGAGAGATTAAAGTTAATGTCCTACCATGGATTAAAAAAAATAAACCCATTATTTCTCCTGAAATTAATTCACGTATAATCATGGCTTCTAATATTACAAATAATGAAATAACTGATGCTGTTTTATTTAGAAAATTACTAATTTCAGAAATTAATAAAACTTTACCAGAAGGTGACATTGCTATTTTTCCAACAACACCTTTTTCTGCACCTCGTTGTGGACAATCAGATGCTGATCTTGGCGCTGAAAGAAAAAAAATAATGGAAATCAGTTCAATAGCTGGAATGACATCTAGACCTGAAATTTCAATCCCTATTTTTAAAGGTAAAACTGGACCAGTTGGCATTTCAATTCTTGGCTGGAAAAACAGTGATGAAATTTTACTAAATAAAATTAATGACTTAAAAAAGGAATAGAGATGACTAGAATTAAAGATTGGAAAGTAGAAGAATTAACATCTGAACAAAAGGAAATTCACGATACAATAATTAATGGTCCACGAGGTCATGTTGTTGGCCCTCTTAGAATATGGTTAAATAATCCTGGCTTAGCTAAAAGCGCTCAAACTGTTGGGGCATATGCAAGATATGGTACAAGCCTTCCTCAAGGATTATCTGAACTTGCTATTGTTACTACTGGTAGAGTTTGGTCTTCCGCATTTGAATGGGAACACCACGCTCCATTGGCAATTGAAGGTGGAATTAATAAAGATGACATTAACACTATATGTAACGGCCAAAGACCAATTTTTAAAAATAATAATGAACAACTTGTTTTTGATTTTGCTGCAGAAGCAAATATACTAAAAAAAGTTTCTGACAATACTTTCAATGAATTAGTTGAAGTTTTAGGGCAAACAGCAGCAATAGATATAGTTGGTATTTGTGGTTATTACAGTTTGATATCAATGACTTTAAATGTTTTTAAAGTTCCTAATGATACTGATAAGTGGCCTTTGCCTGAAGTCACTGATTTTAGCCCTATGTTAAAAAATTAGAAAAGTTAACTGTTACTAGGGAAGGTGTATTGTGCGCCGGTGTAATTGCCAGAAGGCCATCTTCCCGTTACAGTTTTTAGTCTTGTATAAAATCTAACCGCTTCCATTCCATATACTCCATGACCTCCAAAAGCTGACCTTTTCCAACCACCAAATGAATGATATGCGACTGGAACTGGAATAGGTACATTTATTCCCACCATTCCAATTTGACATTCATTAGAAAATTTTCTTGCAATCCCTCCATTAGAAGTGAAGATAGCTGTTCCATTACCATATTCGTGTTTATTAACAATATCCAAAGCATAATCAAAGGTATCAGCTCTAACCATAGATAATACAGGGCCAAAAATTTCTTCTTTGTAAATTGACATCTCTGTAGTTACATTGTCAAAAAAAGAACCTCCAATAAAAAAACCATCCTCAAAACCCTGAAGTTTTAAATCTCTCCCATCAACTATTAAGTCAGCACCTTCTAATATACCCTTTTCAATATACCCTTTAACTTTAGATAAATGTTCTGATGTAACTAGAGGTCCCATTTCAGAATCAGGGTCAAGACCAGATCCTATTTTTAAATTTTGTATTTTTGGAGCTACAATTTCTTTGATTTTATCAGCTGTTCCTTCTCCAACTGGGACTACTACTGATATAGCCATACATCTCTCGCCTGCTGATCCAAAAACTGATCCCATAATTGCATCACCTACCATATTCATATCAGCGTCAGGCATAACAACCATATGATTTTTAGCACCTCCCATAGCTTGAACTTTTTTTCCATATTTGGCTGCTTCACAATAAACATAATGAGCTATAGGTGTAGAGCCAACAAAACTAACTCCACTAATATCTTTATGTTGTAATATTGCATCAACGGCTTCTTTTCCACCATTGATCATATTTAAAACGCCAGCAGGGATACCAGCCTCTAAAACCATTTCTGTTAATAATCGTGTAGAACTAGGGTCACGTTCTGAAGGTTTTAAGATAAAACAATTACCACATGCAATTGCAACAGGAAACATCCATAAAGGAACCATTATAGGGAAATTAAATGGTGTGATACCAGCACATACACCCATTGGTTGATAATCAGACCAACTATCAATTGATCTTCCAACGTTACTTGTAAAATTACCGGCTAAATGATTTGGAATTCCGCAAGAAAATTCTACAACTTCTAAACCTCTAGCGATTTCTCCTAATGCATCGTCAAATGTTTTACCATGTTCTAAAGTTATCAGTTTTGCTAATTCATTTTGTCTTTTTTCAATTATCTCTTTAAGTTTGAACATTTTTCTAGACCTAACCAAAGGTGTCATTCCAGACCATTCGGGAAAGGCTTTCAAAGAGGACTTTACGGCTTCATCAACACAATTAGCGGTACCAGAAACAACCCTTGAAACTTCTTCACCTGAAGCAGGGTTATAAATGGCTGTTGTTGATATATTTTTAAAATTGGGGCCATTTCCATTTATAAAATGATCTACTAGTGACATGCATGCTCCTAAACGTAAAAAGTTGTTATTTAAATAATTTTAAATAGTATATTAAAATGCAACGATTTCTTTATAAAGTAAAATAAAAATTTGAGTTAAAGTATGAATAATGTAACTGAGAATATGATAAAATACAGGGTAACATATTTAGAAATGATCAATTATCCAAATTTTAATTGGCCAATTACTCCTAAACAAAAATTAAATATTTTATTAAGCGAAAATATTCCAGATTGGTATTTTTTATTCTTATATAAAACTATTGGGTCATCATATGATTGGACAGATCAAATAATTAAAACTGAAAAAGAAAGAAATAGTTTTATAAATAATGAAAATGTAAAATTTTTTACATTAATTAAACAAGGTTGGACAGCTGGCTTTTATATTCTAGATTTTAGAGAGAAGTTTGTTTGTGATCTTAGTTATATAGGTTTAGTACCAGATGCTATTGGAAAAGGTCTAGGAAAATTTTTGTTTAAAACGGCAATTCTTAGTGCTTGGGAAAAAACAAATATTAATAAGCTTACTGTTAACACATGTAGTTTAGATCACAAGAATGCATTGCCATTATATCAAAAACTAGGTTTTAATCCAGTTAGGTTTGAAGAATTAGAAAAATCAAGGCTCAATAATCTTTAGAAAATTTTTTTCCTGAAAGAAACATACCTGATCTTACATTAGTCGGCTCACCTTTATCCCAAACTATTTTTCCATTAACAAAAACGTTTTCAATCCCTTCTGAATGTAACTTTGGACTTTCATATGTAGCTCTATCATTAACCGTATCAGGATTAAATATGACAAGATCAGCGTGTGCTCCAGTCTTTATAACTCCCCTACCCTCTAATCCAAAAACAGAAGCACTTTTACCTGTCATTTTATAAATAGCTTCTTCTAATGGGAATAATTTCATTTCTCTTGAGTATTTTCCTAAAACTCTGGGAAATGTTCCCCAAAGTCGTGGATGAGGATGTCTGTCACCAGGAATACCATCTGAGCCAATCATAGTACCAGGAAATTCTAAGATTCTGTTTAAATCTTCATCGTCCATTTGAAAATAAATAGCACCAGCTGGATATAGCTTATCAATAGTCTCATCTACACTACAATTAAATTTCAAAGCTAATTCATTTAAATCTTGACCAGATATATCTGGGTATTTATCAGACCAAGTAACTAAAACTTTGTCTGCTCTTTTAACAAAGTCTTTTAATAACATTGTGGAACTTGC
>TARA_B110000027_G_scaffold39325_1_pt1 | contig 11469 bp, 14 predicted proteins | sample TARA_B110000027 | Tara Oceans TARA_B110000027 (sample SAMEA4397101) | marine metagenome | biome: Polar Biome; feature: [SRF] surface water layer (ENVO:00010504); material: water (ENVO:00002006), including particulate matter (ENVO:01000060) such as... | depth 5 m
ATGTAATAAAAATAATGCATTAACAACAAAATTTGGTAATTATTGTAATATACATTATAAATTACAATGTATAAAAATTAATAAACAATTACCTAAAGATAATATAAATCTACTTAATATTCCACAATTAAAATTAATATTAAAAAAAAATAATTGTAAAGTTGGAGGAAAAAAAACCGAATTGATAGAACGAATTAATCTAGAAAAAGAAAAAAAAGGAATTAATTGGATAGAATAATTATAAAAACTACTTAAAGAAGAATTTAAAAGTTCTTTAAGTAGTTTTTATAATTAATATTATATTTCAAAAATCAAAAAAACCTCGAATTTGGTTTTAACACCATAATGCTATCATTTTTTAAAATTATATTTATATAAAAAATTTATATATTTCAAATCTATTTTCCAAAAATCAAAAATGGACATTTATTTTATGTCCAATTCTTAAAAATGGATTTGAAAATTTCTTAAAAAAGTGATTTTTTAGTTTACACCATACTGGGAACATTTATAATTTTATAAAAAAAATAGTGTTACCAACCGTTTTTTTACATTTTTTGAACATCAAAAATTAGATGATAACATAATGATAACAAAAAAGTCGCCAAAAGTCGCACCCAGTTTTTTTCAGTATGATATATGCTAATAAAAAAATAAAAATAATGTTCGAAAAATGTGAGCAATGATAACAAAAGTCGCCAAAAGTCGCCAAAAAGTCGCAATGATAACATTAAATGCGACAAATTTGTATTATATATTTTATTACCATATTCCATATATATTTTTAAAATATTAATGATGATATTTATTACTGAATAATAACATAATGATAACAAAAAGTCGCTATTTAATATATTATAAAAATTTAAAAAAATTATATTATTTAAATTTATATATGCCGAATACTATAAAAATATCTAAAAAATATTCATGTTATAACTGTAATTATTCAACTGATAAAAAATCTGATTGGAATAAACATTTATTAACTCAAAAACATAAAAATAATCAATGCGCATCTTGTTATGTAACTACTGAAGTTACTACTTTAAATGAACCATTAAATAAAGAAAATAAATGTATATGTTTATGTGGTAACTATTTTACAAATCGTCATAATTTATCACGTCATAAAAAAACATGTACTTTAATAATTCAATCTAATAATAATGAAAATTTAATTATGAAAATAACCGAATTAGAAAAACAAATTAATAATAATAATATAACAAATAATATTATAAATAATAATACAACTATTAATCAAAATTTTAATATTAACTTATTTTTAAATAATGACTGTAAAGATGCATTAAACTTAGAAGATTTTGTAAATCAAATACAAATCCAACTAGAAGATTTAGATTTTACAAAAAATCATGGTTTTATTAAAGGAATGAAAAATATATTTGTAAGAGAATTAAACCTTTTAGATCAAACTAAGCGACCAATTCATTGTAGTGATGTTAAAAGAGAAATTTTATATATTAAAAACAATAATGAATGGGTAAAAGATAAACAAGAAACAGAACCTGTTTTAAATTCAGCTATTAATAAAGTAAGTAAAAAACAATCAGATAAAATACAAGAATGGATAACCGAAAATGAAGATAAATATAAAAATAAAGATGAATTTGTAGATGATTCTATGTTACTAATGAATCGTGCAACTCAAAGTGGCGAAGAAGAAAAAGTAATAAAATCATTAGTTAAAGAAGTATTGATAGAAAAATAATAATATAAAAAAACTTTATTATAATATTATTATGAGTAGTGATGAATATGACACCAATATATCAAAAGCTCATTTAATTGAACTAATTAAAGAATGGAGAAAGTTAGATGAAGAAATTAAAACTATACAAAAAGAAGTTAAAATTCGCCGAGATAAAAAAAAAGAATTATCTAATAAATTAATTAAAGTAATGGCAAGCAATGAAATTGATTGTTTTGATATTAATAATGGAAAACTGTTATACACAAAAAGCAAATTAAAAGAACCTATTAATAAATCATACCTAATGAAAGCTATAAATGAATTTTTTAACGAAGATGAAAGTTTTGAAACTGAAAAAGTAGCTGATCATATTTTAGATAATCGTCGTATAAAAATAAAAGAAGGAATACGATGTAAATTAGATAAAAAATAAATATATATATAAATAAATTATATATGTTAGGCGAAAAAAAATTTCCGGTTTTTCTTTTTATAATTTTATTTATAATTGGAACACTTATGGCTATAACTGCAATTGCTAATTTTTTTAAAATATCACTATCTTCTTATATACCATATATTGCATGGATTATAGCTTTAGGTATATTTTCACTTATATTACCCAAAAAAAGTGGAGAACTATTTTTAAATTCTTAATAAGTATATAATATTAACCCATTTTATATTATATAAAATATAATGACTAATGCTATTGAAATAAATATGGAAAATATAAATTCTCATCTTATGAAAACAATTTTTAGTAATGATGACATATATAATAATGAGGATGAGGATGGTGACTCGGTTTTTGCCATAATTACTAGCGAAAATGATATATTAACTATGAAAAAATTAAAAAAAAAGCAAAATATATTGGTATTACTGGTTATAGTAAATTAAATAAAATACAACTATTAGAATGCATAGAAGAAAATGATATTCCTCCTGATGAACAATGTAATTATTGCCAACAATTATTTTATGCAAATTCAAGTAATTATGATATTCTTATGGACGCACAGTATGATGATTACGACGATAGTTTGACAATTATTGTTGAATGTAATGATTGTAAAAATAAAAAGAGGGATAAATTACGAAAAATTATGCAAAAAACTACGCAAAAAATTAAGCAAATATTTAAAGATTATAATTTAAATGACCAGGAAAGAAGAGAATTTTACGAAAATGAACATTATAAAGAAGTTATAAAAGAAGTAATTCAAGAAGATTATAAATAAAAATGGATTTGCTAATTAATAAATATTATTTCATTATTTAAATAATAATGAAATAATATTTATATATGAAAATAGATAAAATATTTATAATTAATTTAGAAAGTAGAACTGACCGTAAAGATGAAATTCTTAATGAAATGCAAAAAATAAAAGCAAATGAATTATGTGAAATAGAAGTTTTTAATGCTATTTCTCCAACAATAGAATTAATCGAAAAATGGAATCCTAATTTTTTAAATCCTATTCCTAAATGGGCTCAAAAACAAAATATTGATCCAAATCATTATAGATTAGGATCATTTGGTTGTCTTTTAAGTCATTTTTCTATTATTAAAAAATCATTAAGCTTAGGATATGAAAATATTTTAATATTTGAAGATGATGCTGAGTTTACATCATATAAAGAAGATTTATCTACTATATTAAATAAATATTCAAATTTGATTAAAAAAGCTCTAGATAATTTTGGAATAATGTATTTAGGTAGTAATAATAATGAAAAAACTATACGAAAAATAATAGATAATATTTATTTAACTTATGGATCTTTAGCTGCTCATAGCTATATAATTAATAAAAATGCTATGCAATTTATTTCAGATAATTTAATTAGTTATCCTAAAGAAATAGACCAATTTTATCAAGAAATAATTCAACAACAATTTCAGTGTATAACTATTTATCCACCATTAGTCCAACAAAGAAAATCATTCTCTAATATCTTAAATAAAAATGTGGTATATAATTTTAAAAATATTCGATAAAATAAATATTTTGCTATTAAATTATAATCCATGATTCTGGAAATATATCCTGTGGATTTTTTTCGAATTTATTCCCAAACCAAATAGATGGATAACAAATAAGTTTTTTATCATAAGAATTTAAATATGCTCCCCACCAACTAAATGTACTATTTGCAATTATATGATTTTTACAACAACTCATTAAAATTAATTCTTGCCAATCATCTAAATTATTCGGACATGGAATAAATTCAATATCTATAAATACAGATTTTAAATGTTTTATATTTTTGTTTACAATATTTAAATCATCTCTTTCAAAAAAATATATAATTTTATTTATTTTTTCTAATTGTTGCAACTTTTTAATTGCATTAAAATAATAATCTATACTTAATATAGGGTGAATGTGAGGATTTACTACATAATCTCCAATTCTAAAATGTAAACTTGTTGAATTATCTAATAATTCATTATATTTTTCTCTAATAATTTCTTGTATTTTATTAATTCTACATAATTTTTTAATATTATCATAGTTATTTATAAAATATTTTTCACTTTGAAAATAACCATTTAATTTATAATTTTTATTAGATTCTAATGCTAATTTTGATAAATTATAATATAATGAATCTTCTCTTTCATTAATTAATATATATTGTTCTTCAAACTGAATAGTAAATTTTTCTAAAGATTTTAAAATATTATCCCAATAAGTTGGGCGTTTTGATTTATTGTCTGCTGGTGAAACTTTATCACGTTTATTAACCGGTAATTTAAATGGAATTTTTAATTCTAACGATAAATTAATTAAGGCAAAAATTTGAAAAAGTTGGTTTCCAAGACCACCCATTAAATTAATATATAACATTTTATAATTTTAACAATTTATTATATTTAAATTATATTAAATAAATATAATGAATCAGCTATTATTAAATAAAAATACTAAAGAAATTAAAGAAATTAAAGAAGATAATTGAGAGATTTTATCATTAGAATTTCAAGAAAATAATGAAAGACCAATATACATTAATAATAAATATCCTAATTATTTTACTTCAATCTCTCATAAAAAAATATATTCATGTGGTATTTGTTGTAGAAATTTACAAAGTAAAATATGGTTTGAAGATAATAGTAATGATTCTGATTTAGCATGTAGTCATATAAAATGGGTATTAATTTCTATGCAATACTTTAAACAAAATAATATAAATAATTACAAATATCCAATCTCTTATCTATATCCTATAAAACAAAATCAAATTAAATTATGTAACTTTTTAATAAATTCTATGAAAATACCAAATATTAAACAAACATATTCTAGTGATGCTATAGGTAATCTAGATTTTTTACCACCATATCCTACAATTTATGATACTATACATTTTCCTTATATATATTATAAAAAAGATACAGTCATAAAAAAAAGGAATATATTATTGCACTTGTAGTATTGATCAATTATATAAAAAAGAAAATTTAAAAAATATGTGTTGTCATTGTTTAAACGTATCAAATATAGAAAATAAAAATCAAAGAATAAGAACTTTCATATTATTTTTGGTATCAAAATATTTTCTTTAACTATAATTTTAAATATTATAAAAATTGAATGTAAAAATAATATAATTATAATATTAACAATGGAAAAACGAATTACAAAAAAATGCGAAGAACATATGAGTTTATTTAAAGATGAAATCAAAACTTGGCTACAAGAAAATAAAGTAGAAATAAATGGTAATCAAAATAACAGTAATTTTTTGAAATTTATTTATGACTTTAATTCAATCAATCTAACAAAAGATGATTTTGTTAAAAGAAAAAGAGTTAAAAACTCTGTTCCATCAAATGATAGATGTTGCGCATGTAGAGCAAACGGCGAACAATGTACCCGTCGAAAACAAAATGGGTTTAATTTTTGTGGAACTCATAATAAAGGTACTCCACATGGAACTGTCGATGCATTTGAAGAAACCGAGACTCAACCAACTTCTAAAGTAGAAGTAATTATTAAAGAAATTAAAGGAATTTGGTATTATATTGATGATAATAAAAATATATATAAAACTGAAGACGTTTTAAGTAATAAATTAAATCCACAAATTATAGGTAAATATATTGTAAATAATATTAATAATGAAATTAGTATAGAGTTTAATTAAATAATTTAAGTTTATTAGTTTGTAGTTTTTCCAATATTTTGAATAATTTCAATATCTTCTTTACTCTTAACCCATTTATCTGGATTATGAAAAGATGGATCTAACAACTGATTAATTTCAATACAAATATTCATACAAATTGTTGAACAATAATTTTGATCAAATGCGCGATGAGTAATTTTAGTCATTTTATCAGAGCAAACAAAACAAACAAATTGCATACTTATTTTGTATACAAATATAAAAATAAGTATAAAAATAAAATATAATTCAATTTTATTTTTATATAAAGAAATAAAAATATCCATCCCTAAGATCAAAAAAAATATTTTTTTCTAATTGATCTCGTAAATCATTTGCAAGGAATGAACATAAATCTGCAACATACTTATCTGTATAATTAAATGATGTATCTAAATTATTAAAATATAATTTTGTTTTAATATGTTCGTTGTTATATGGTTCACACCTTTTTAAAGAAAATGAATAAAAATTATCAAAATTATCAATATATTCTATAATATCATTTTCAAGACATATTAATTTATTAATATTACTTTTATTTCTTCTTGTATTTAATAAATCTGGATTATTATCTATCAAATATGACATTTATATTATAATATTTTTTATTTTTATATTTTTTTATTTTATAATTCAATTTACTCATTCCCCGTTGTCTCTACTTCATGCTCCCATTCCCCTCCTGTTGTATCTACTTCATGCCCCCACCACCCCCCTGTTGTATCTACTTCGTATTCCAAAAATCCATTAACATTGTTACTCAATTTTAAACTCACACCTATATCCGCCCACTTGAAAAGTGAGTCGGATGAGTTAACTACATAATTAAATATACGCAACAAGAACCTTTCTATATAAGTAATCTTCTCTAGCAAATTGATTATCGGGATATAGATGAAAGTTATACGATTTTCTTCCACATTGATACTATCTATTGTGATACTATCGCTATTAATCTTATTGCATATACTAGAGGCATATGACAGAATGAATGCGTTATTGAACTGGTATGCAAGCCACTTGACAAACTTACGTTGTTCGGTAGCTGACCAACTGTAGTTATTCCAAATGACAGTAAATTTTATCGTAAGTTGTGTCCCGGGGACGAACTCAATAACTTGTGGGGAGGTGTGGAGTGAATACGAGGAAATCTTCAAATTAGTTGGCGGGTAACCACAACCCTCTGGTGGGAGTAACATGGATAGTAAGGGTTCATAGTAGTAGCCCTGTGTAGTTTCAAGGTCACTTTTTAAATTGGTTACTAATCTCGGAATGATAAGGGCATCTGAAGATATATCAGGCATCATGTTGTTGATAGCGATGTCAATTATAATATTACTACCAAATGTATCATCCCAGCTTGGCGTTGCAAGTGATAATATATTAACTGCCACTGAGGCCGGAAGGTCCATCAGCACTACCTCCACCCGATCTTTAATGTCGCTTATTAGATTGTTGTTAAAATTTTTGAAAGGGACTGCGGTCTCGATCTCAATTGTAATAGCTGCTTGATTGATTGATACCCCACCACTAATCTCCTGTGTATTGTTTTGAAATTCGATTGACATATTTCCATGACGCAGATCTACCCCACTGTCGGGGTTGACACGGGGGGTAGTTGGGGAAAAAATCTGACAAAGCTTCACTGCGGTAATACCCCGTTGCAAAATGATCTTGACAGTGTAAGTGTAATCATTCTCATTCGGCTTCTCGACTTTGATATAATCATTTGGTGACTTAGGGAACAAACTGGAATCTGATATTTTATTTTTGATAAAATAATCAACTAAATCTATGATAACATTGGAGGGATTCTCACTCAATCCAGAGCCCTCCATAATGACTGGATTTATAAGGTCTATTTCCAAGGTTAAGGAGTCCAAGGTTAAGGAGTCCAAGGGAGAAGCAGTCCGAAAATAACTATATATTCCACCATCCCTAGGAGGCCACCGAGTCGCTTCCCGTCCATATCCTTCTTGGAGTAAAAGTGTTCTTGCATCGACTTTAGATGTATTTGTGGAAGATGATAATAATTTAAAATTATTATTTAATAAACCTAATGTATGTATTCCCAAAGTTGATCCTTCTCTCATCTCGGGTGGTATAGAATTCGTAATGTAATCACTAGAGGTGAGTATTTTATTTACATTAGCTATTTTATCTTTAATAGGTAATAAATTTAAAGGTATGGCTTGTGATGAGTTATTATCACTGGTTACTAAATATATATAGTATTTATCATCTTCATTTAAATGTGTAAAAATACGTCCACTTATATCTTGGCCACTGCTTAAAGTATTCCATAATTGACTGTTTGCGTTTTCAATATCAGCAAGAAAAGTTTCTTGACTGCCTACAAGACATAATTCAAAGTTTTTTGCTTGTTTTAACGATATTATATTACTATTACTATTACTATTACTATTACCAAATAGGGTTTTAATATGGTTTTGTATATAGTTATTTATATCTTTTATATCTTGTAATACATAAGTTATATCATATTTTTCATTATCAACTGGACATTTAGCTCCATCAGCATTAGATGCAAATTGACTTTTTCCTTTTCCAATACCACCTAATTGATTCATACAAACAAGTTTAAATCTATCTTTACCACTACCTGTTTGAGTACTATATTGTGAACCGTTAAAAGATGGTCTAAAATAAGAAGTCGCTTTAGGAGCTAAGCCTTGTTTTTTATCTCCACCACCAGTATTTGCATTGACATTAGCTTTTCTACTAGACAAAATAGTCATATATAATATTATAATATAATAATAATAATTATAATATTATTATTATATTATAAATATTCTAACAGGGTATTATTTATAATCGAGAAAGATAATGGGTAGGTCACACTCAAGAGTATAATGGACCCAATATGCCAAAGTTTTAGCATCCTTTGCGGACGAAAGCTCAGAGCTTACGTTGGTGCTATCGTTCGCGGCATCTATGTAAGACTGTCTTGCACTCAATAAAATTTTATAGCCAGTCCATTCATCGTACGCATCCCGCACAGAGTCTGGGACGGGTGGTGGTTCGCTCACTTCAACGCCCGGGTGCTCGGAAGTTCGGGAGGAGGAAGCCGAGGTCGACGATGGTGCGCGCCATTTAATTCCATAGTAGTCCTCTTCACTCTCCAATTGCTCCTTCGCCGATGCAACTTTATCCGGCAGCGTGAGCAGGTTGTGTACATTTGTTTCATATTGATTCATCTTGCCTAATACTTTTTGGTTCGGTGCGTACCATATGCTATTCATTATTAACATTTCCTCACCATTGGGGTCGACTCCCACCCCCGGGGTGAATGTCATCATTATCTTTAGAGTGGTAATATCATTATTATGTAATGCCTCCGAAAATGAACAAAGGTTCGCGGTATTGCCACCCCATGGTGTCGAGTACCCCCGATCAGACCATGCCAAAGTTAGAGAATCTTTAATACTGTTTGTAATATATTGATTACTGCATATTTCAGCTTGAGTTCCTGGTATTCCTTGACAACCTTGCGTACTATATGTTCCGTTGCCAACTTCTCCATAATGACTTCCGGTTATTTTAATGCCATGCAAATTCAAATATCTATTGAAGGCGTCAGAAACTATAGTCGAGAGTTTATGTGCGGCGGCGGAAATATCTTCTATCCATGTGCCAAAGCTTGAGTCAGTAGGTTTGAAAGAAGAGTAATTTTTACTCTCATACGCGGTATTGTAAGGCAAACTGAGAACGTTATTCTGAATATTATACGCCGCATTCTGTATGATAAGTATCTCGTTTCCAATATTTTGTACTCCGGATATATCCAGCACAACTTTTATATCATCAATTTGCCATATTACTCCATTAATACGTTTTATGTTTTTCGGTTCCAAAAAGTTATTGCGATTTAGGTCCATCTCAAAGTAACCTAAAATTTTTCCTGTAGAATCAAACACCTTGTCGTAATTATGTGATCCATCATATAATTCATTTACGTAATATAATAAATCTGTTACAGCGTTAGACATGTCTCTTGGGGCTGTTGCAATTTGACTGTGTACATGACTGAATATTTCACCGGAAACATCAACAATGTCAAAAGTAAATAATACATTCGATGAAAGTGTATCAAATAACGAGGTATAACTTATATCCACGTGACCACCCACCGAATTTACATCGTAGCTATCGTTCAACTCCTTAGTGAATTTAACCCTATTTGTCACACTTAGATCGTGAAGTACAGTTGATGCGTCTGTTATTGTCTTGCAATCAAGTATGAATTTAGCCGTAAAAGTGACCCCGTCCGTATTTGTGCACGGTATTTTGTTATCACCTTCTACCCTACATGGAAATGGTCCAAGATCTGAAAAGTCAGCACTATACGACGTACAAGATATATCTAACCCAGATGAACTTAGATTAAGTGTTTTCTCCAGGATTCCGTTCATCCTTTTTTTTTCGTGAGACGTAAAGGTATAAAAGTTAAAGGGATTCACCTTCTCGCCATTCGGACCGAAGCTGGAAGTGCGCCATCGTTTCTCCTGCGACCCTATTATAGTCAAATCTAGCTGTATAAATTGTGAGTATGCAATCAGTTCGCGACTATAATAATGTAGACCCACTAGTTTGTCTGTCTTCACAGGCCATATGTTATTTCCAAACCCGTCTTCCCGCATAATTTCACCTGCTGTTCTCAGCGTGCCATCCCCTCTCTCAAATTTATAATTATTGTTTAATAAACCTAATGTATGTAGACCAAGTCGTGAATCGTCCTTCATCGACGATGGGACAAGGATATTCTGTCGAGGATATTTGATTATATTATTTATTTTATTTATTTTATTCATAACATTAGATGGAAGGGTCAGTGGGTGCTTGTAAGAGTTATAATCACCGGTGTCAGTCCCCATGTCTGTACGTATATAGATAGTGTATTGATTACTATCACTATATAAATGTGTAAAAATATGTCCGGATATATCACTTCTCAGATTATTTAATTGTTTTTTTAAATCTCCTCCTCCAATCATAATATCACCTAAAAAAGATTCTTTTATACCAACAAAACATAATTCAAAAAGAATCGGTTGATTCTGATCATTATAGGAAGAGTTTCCTATAATGCGTTTTAATTCATTCTGTATATACTTATTTATATCCTCTATATCTTGTAATACAGAAGTTATATCATATTCTTCATTATCAATTGGGCATTTAGCTCCATCAGCATTAGATGCAAATTGACTTTTTCCTTTTCCAATACCACCTATTTGATTCATACAAACAAGTTTAAATCTATCTTCTCCACTACCTGTTTGAGTGCTATATTGTGAACCGTTCAAAGATGACCTAAAATAAGAAGTAGCTTTAGGAGCTAAACCTTGTTTTTTATCTCCACCGCCAGTATTGGTGTTGACATTAGCTTTTCTACTAGACAAAATAGTCATATATAATATAATAATATAATAATATAATTTATTATAAAAATTGAATATAAAAATATATTTATTATAAAAATTGAATATAAAAATATATTTATTTTAATAAATAAATGACTGAAACTAATAACCGTA